>Ga0209512_1000073_pt1 | contig 238877 bp, 183 predicted proteins | sample frozenSSSSmetaG_FD_184142 | JGI IMG/M metagenome (GOLD analysis project Ga0209512, IMG submission 184142) | Glacier valley bacterial and archeal communities from Borup Fiord, Nunavut, Canada, to study Microbial Dark Matter (Phase II) -... | ecosystem: Environmental > Aquatic > Freshwater > Ice... | reverse complement strand
TAATGGCCAGTTTTGCTTCATCTTTTAGATGGACATTACCTTGACATGGCAATTGATTTTCATTAATCATACTTTCTAAGTTTACTTTATTGGTTTATAATGTGTAAACTTTTTTCAGTATAAGACACATAAAAATCGAAAGTATGTCCATTAAAATTAATTTTTGAGATATGGCAAATACCAACACTTTTTATTTTTGAAATTCGATAAGCTTTGGGAAGTCCGAATGAAGAAGGAAAGACATTAATAACTGGTAAAAAAGAAACTAAATCTCCTAAACGCGGAGAAAAATCACAATCATTAAAATGGAAATAGTAATCTTTCTCATTTTGATCAACTTTATCTGTCTTTCGAATATGCCCCTCTCGTCTTTCATAATCAATCCTGATAATTGCATCAATATCGTATCCTATTTTATCAATCTTTTGATCCTCCGCACTTATAAAGCCAATTTCTCGGTTTTCTTCAATAACTACAATTTGATTAATTGTTAAATTTTCAATTACCTCTCTTAAAACTAAAATTTCAGATATTGTCTTTTTATTTAGTGATAATAACCTTACTGACAGATTATACTTTGAAATTATAATACCATAATTAACATTTATTGCATTCATATGAAATTTGTGCACTAACCCTAAACGTGCTAATTCCTTTAATTCTCTTTTACTTAAGTTGAATCCTTCATGATTGTAATATGAACTTAGAAACCTTTTTACATATTCATCAGGATGGATTTCATCTAAAAGTAATTTTCTGGCATCTTTTATAGTAATTGTACCTGTTTTATTTAAAGAACTTAATTCTACTTCTTCTGGTAATAAAAGAAACATGTTAATCTCATATTTTTCAAGCTCTGATTCATCAATTTCAAGAAAATTCTTTGATTGTTTAACTTTTTGAAAATAGTTTTGAGTTATTATTCTCTTTTCAGAAATAGTACCTTTATAAATATTATTGATTAAAATTGGAATGTCGCCATGAAGTAATTGATCTAAATTTATGTAGTTGAAAATTTTAATTTTAAAACGGTCATATCCTCTTGATATTAAATTATATTCTGAAATAAAATCATTTGGTTTATACTCTATTAACGATTTAGATATTACACCTGTTTCAGAAATCTCAATATTTACAAAATCATTTATCTTGACTACAACTTGAATTTCAAAATTTACATCACGTAAAGATTTTAAATTTTCTTTATTAAAATTAAAACTAGGAACTTTAATATCTGTTATAAAATTAGTATCTATACTTTCAATGGTACTAATTATCGAATCATCTAGAATTACTTCAATACCACTCGTTATAGTTTTGAAATTATGTATATTTGTTAATTTTATTTTAATTCGATTTCGTTTTTTTGCATATTTAATAAACTCATAATTAGCCGAAAAAATATCAACTTTTGAAAAGAAAAAATCTTTAACTTTTTCAGAAATCAACTCTGATTCTACTAACTTTAGAACAGATTTAATTTTTTTTAGACTCTTACTTGAAAAAATTTGATTTTCAATATTATTATTAAGATAGTCCAAAATTGGTTTATTGAATTTATGCTTTAAAAAATTTATTATTATACTCGCTTGTTGTGTTTCATTAAGAAGAAATATATTTTTCATTAATTCAATTCTTACTACATCAAATCGAATAATTTCATTTAATTGGTCAATATAATTGTCTATGCCCCATAAATCTTTATTATAATTTGAAATGAAGAAATTAGGATCAACATAGCTTATAAATTTCAGCAAATCTATATCCTTAACCTTATTTAAATATGTGTGTTTAATATTTACTAATGAAGTACTTCTTAATAATGCAGACTCAATCTCTCCTATTCTTCCTTTTATAGTTTGAAAAACACAAGAATCAAGTTTTTCTTCATCAAATAATAATTCACATAATGTGTCAAAATCACTTATATTTTTAACGATAGCATCAGTTAGATAGCTCCTATTATTAAAAACATATTTATTATTACTTACGTTTATTTCAGTAGAATCATCACTTGGGGTATAAAGCCAGACTTCTTGCCAACTATCATTATATAATATTTTCTTCAAAAGTTTATAACTACTTAATGAAGCAATTGCTTCAAACAATTTATTTAATGGTATTGTCTCAAAAGACTTTCTATAATTAAAAAGCCATAAAGTCATATAATTTGAAAGATATTGTTCCGCTAAAATAAAAATAGAATGAAAAATATGCCTAAGATTAAATGCTATTTTACAAGGAATTTTCAAATTTGGATTCCAATCATCAATTGTTAATTCTTCTATTTTCTTTCTTTGATGATTCTGATTTAGAATTCCTTTGTATAAAAGTTCAAAATAACTAGTTGCTTGCTTTTCTTCTTCCTTTTCTTTAAATAAATCCCCACACATTATAAGAGGTTCGTACCAGATCGGTTCAGTAATATCTTTAATGCCAATGTCATCAATTCTAATTACATCATTAATAAAAAGAGAGTTGAAATTTATTTTAATTTTAACTGCTGCAAAATAATCTAAAAATGCTTCATGAATAAACGTTGCATTAGAAGAAATAGAAACTAGATTACAAATATTTACTTTAGCCAATAAATCGATAGGAGAATGAAAGTCATGCCTACTTTTTATTCTATGAATAATAATTTGCTCTGCCTTTTCTTTTGGAATACTTACCATTCCTGCTTTTTTTAAGTAAAAAGCAAATTCTGCTAAGATATCAATAATTGAATCTATGTCTGCATTATCGAGTTTTTCTCTTATTAATAATGCTCGAACAAAAGAATTAAACAGAGCACCTCTATTAATTGGGATTTGACCCTCATTTGAAGCAATTACTATCATTGAAAGATATAGAGGATTATAGGCAAGTTCAAGCAGAGACTTATTTCCTTCTAATTGGCTCCATAGACTTTCTAATTTATCTGGTACTCGTTTATGTATAAATTCTTTAATTTCAGATTCCTGTAATTCTTTTAATTCATAAACTGGTATATTAAATTCATTTCTGAAACCTGTTTTACGAGTAGTTAAAATAACTGCAACACCGTTGTAATCATTAATTAAGCTAGTTAACTCCTTATAAGCTTGTTTTCTTTGATCTAAATCGATTTCATTTATACCATCTATAAGCAATTGTAGCCTGCCATCATATAATAGTGTTTCACAATCTTCAATACCGAGTCTTTCAGAGATTATTTTTCTAAAATTATTATCCTTTTTATATTCATTAGCAAAGATTAAAACAGGTATCTTTATATTAGACTGTTCTTCAATTATCCTTGATGCATTAAGGAAGAGAATTTTCTTAAGTGTAGTCGTTTTCCCTGAGCCAGGAGCACCTACAATTATAAATCTTTGAGTTTCTTGTTCTATAGTCAATATTGAATCAACTCTTGGAATTCTTTTTTTAGCTTCATCTTCATAACAATTTTGAGATTCAACTTCGATATTATCAATTTCATCTTCTTGTTTATCAAGAATTGACTTATTGACATTTATCATAAAACCATTGCTAAATGAATATGATGTTGCATATTCATCATTTAATAATTCTATTGCTATTGAGTCTGTTTGAAGCCCTGCTATTTCTTCTTGACCAAATAAATTGACATACAATTGATCTACTTTATTAATATTTTCATTTGTGATAATATTTGTGAGGTACCGAGAAAAATTGTAAATTTCAATTTTATCTTGATGTGTTTTAAAAAATGAAAGAACATCGCTGATATCATTTATTTTAATAAAATGATAATTGGGATTATTTCTGATTTTTGGATTGGTTCTAAAATCATTATTTTTTAGGTCAAAATGATAAATAGTAACATCATCTTTTAAACTATCAAAAAAATTATCATCGATAGGTTCTTCATCAAATTGAGTACCAATTATAATAAGTTTTAAGTTTTCATATGCATCATTGTGAAGTGTGTCATAAAGCGTGTGTGCTTCTTTTCTTAATCGTTTATAGCCATTGGTGCTAAATACAAGTTCATTGAGGTTTTCGTTTGTAATTATACCATGTAAATGAGCAATATGTGTTTCTTTCTTTCTAGGAAGGATTCCTCTATGTTGCGGAAACCATTTTGAATAATAAAAGGTCTCTTTCTTCTCAAGTTCAACAATTGTTTCAATAACAGTATCAAAATTAAAAGTATAAATACCATGCCATGATGGAAATAGAATATTTCTATATTCTTCATGCTTTTCTTTTTTAAACTCAATTTTGTCAGGCACAAATAGATTCCTAAAAAAAACAGACAAATCATTTCCTTTAATAATATAATTTGCGTCTTCCCATAAATTTGCTGCTGCTTGATACTTATCTATATTTTCTTCTTCGCTGAAGAGTAAATTTGTAAGTTGGTTAAATTCTTTACTTACAGGAATATTTTTAAACGAGTTATAATTGATATTAAATTCTTTAGGTAAGTCATATTCTGTTGTTGAATTTTTTATACCATAACTAAAACCAGCTCCTAAAACTAAGACAAATTTCCCCCTTTTCAAGTCTTCAAAGAAATCCTGATTAGGAATAAAGTCTGCAATTTTAATTTCCGTATTAGTCATTCCGGCTTTGTAAAAATTTCTTTGTCATATTGCAGTGTTTTTCGATTGTAACGCTTGTACATAACGTAAGGCCAGACCCTATGTAAGAAAAATGAATTGATTACTATATTAAGCATAAGACAAAAATCATTACTTTTAAGGTGTTCAATCATTAACAAATAATATTCAATGCCTTATGCCTACACAAATGAACAATTTAAATTTCGAAGGTCAAAATATTTATGCAAATTTTGACGTCCATATTAAAGACTGGAAAGTGACCATCTTAATTGAAGAAATTATATTAAAGAGTTTTACCATGACATCCAAGCCTGATGTGTTGAGTGATTATATTCTTAAGTATTATCCCGGTGCAAGTTAAAATTCGGCTTACGAGACCGGTTTCTGCGGATTGTGTGCTCATTATCAATTGTGCGAACTGGGCATCAATAACATCTTGGTCAATTCATTTTATATTTACTTCTTATTCCTTTCAAAAAGTTCTCTTAAATAATGAATCCCTTTTTCACCGTGCATATTGCATATTTTGTCAGCGAGTTCTCTAAATCCATTATCATATAAAACCTGGATCATAGCTGATATCTTACCTCTTGAAATATCATACTCAATCCCATGATTAAAAATTTCCACCAAAATATTACCCACTTTCTCAGGAGACTTATTTATATGTTTTTCTAAGTATTCAAAAACGAAATATTTATCTCCTTGATTTATGTGCGGAGCAATAAATATTAACCACTGATATAAGTCTGCATCAATTTCATTGAAGTTTTTTAGCCATTTACAACTTCCTGAAAGTCTTAATTCATCTGTTTCGGGATCTTTAAATTCTTTAGATTGATCAAATATATATTTCCAAAATGCTTTAATTTTCTCATTATACTTGTCAGGTATTGTGTACTTTGGACTCCAAAAGAAGTATGTGTAGGAAGAAATTATCGATTTATTATTTGACGAAATCAACGCTTTCATAATTGGATTTTCAATATTGAAACCATCTAATTCATTCAAATATGCGCCACATAATTGATTGACCAAATTTGTTATTGCCTCCTTTTGAAACTTGTCCGATTCGATAATCGCTAATTCATAATCACTTACACATAACAATCCGAATAATTCAGTATTAGGCCGATTGTGAAAAAATAAATACCCGGTCATAATAGCATGCCAATTGACGGGATTAACTCGTGAAAACAAAACGGAATAATTCTGTTTAAGCCAACTTACGTCAAGGTAAATTATATTTGACAAATATTGGCCTAACACACAAAACAATAACTTATCTTCATCTTCAGAAGAAATCTCTGAAGTAATCAGCTTTTTTATTTCAGTATCCCAACGATCCTCTTCTTTTTGCTCAATTCTCGCCTTCATCAAAGAAAATTCAAATAATGACGTATAAAATCTCCCCTTTGAACTATTCAATACAGTCATCGGTAGATCATGGAAATCATGAACCTCTGAATTATCCTTTTTGTGTATATTGAACAAGATTATTTTCATCAATCCCATATCTGCCTCAACTAAATTGACTGAATCTTTTTTCAATACGGACTTAACAAATCTTAACATACTTGATATAAACCAATTAGGATATCTATCTTTGCCATTATAGACTTCCCAAAATTCTTGCCTTGATACAATTTCATTAGCTATGGATAAAACTTCGGTTAAAGGAGCAATCTCATGTTCATTGTTTAATACATGGTCTAAACCGTTCATCCAAGCATATAAAACAATGTATGGTGCTTCAATTAAAGCATTACAATCAGAAATATATTTCTGAAAATTATTGGTTACCGCAGAGGTAATAATAAAAGATAAGCCCTCTTCAGAATCACCCATGAAATCATGTTTCTTCTTTATGTAATCTTTTGTGAATACAATTAATTCTTCAATCGACATTCGTTCTACCTCTTCTTTTGATAAAGGAGAAATATAGCCCCATGAACTTGAAAACCAAGCGTCAAAGCCCGGGTGTTCAACAACAGAATTATTTATTACATCTAACTCTTCAAATTTTCGTGATACCAGTTCATTCCCAGAATCCAACAAAGAAGTAACCCATTCTTTTTTCACGTAAGCATTGGCACTGTTCATTTGCTCAATATCACCTTTAAAATTCTCAGCAGTATAATCTTGAGTTGAATCAACCCAGTTTAAAATCAATTCTATTTTCTTATCGTCAAATTCTTTAGCGTTTTGCTTTAATAATTCATATAATTCATGCTTAATCAATGGGATAGCTAATGGATTATCATTCCAATTCCAAAAAATATCATTAAACTCAGAATATCTTAATCTTATACTATGTAGGGCAATACGTTTAAATATTGGTTGTTCTTCGTTTAACAACCTGATCAATTTTTCTCTTATATTCTCCGCTGGGAGTTTTTCAAAACAATCACGAACTAAATACACAAGTTGACATTCATATTTTTCAGGAGACATAGTTTGTGGGTGTTCCTCAATTGTTTGAATCGTCAGAACATCAAATGACGATATATGGTTATCAATTACTTCTTTTATCTTTTTAATAGAAAGATCCAATATTTCATTTCCAAGTACAGAAATAAGTTTTTCCTTATACTCAGAAATAATTCTCCCGAGATCATAATCTCTAAAAATTGAACTTAACTTATCAAAAGGTTTTGATTCATCAATTTTGAATTTTAATAATATGTCAATGCTTTTTAACAGCAGAACTTTACTCTCCAACAATAAAAGCCGATCAAGCAATTGACCAAAATCATAACCTATTAGGCCTTCCAATTTACTTTCAAAAGTCAGTTCAATAAAATCTAAATGACTATCAATTATGCAATTATCAGGCAAATTACATAATATTTTAAAAACACTATAGTCTGTTCTGAAATTTTCAATTCTACACCCATCAGGTTTTAGATAGCTAACTATATTGTTTATTATTTGAACTAATAGTGCTGATATTTCATCATTGGGATTTTGGGCATTAACCTGAGATACATGCTCTAAATAGTTTAGAATTGGCCAATAGGGTACAGAAACAAGATTAGGATCATCATCTTTGGGAATAGGCTCTGGATTTAGTTTACCATCAAAATAATCATTTTCAAATAAGCTTCTAAGCCAACCTAAAAATTTTAAGTTAGAGAGAAAATATACATTTCTCGAATCATCTTTCAATAAATTGGGAAGTGCATTTAAAATTTCAGGTGTTGGTGATTCTATATTTATCAAATCATCTATTCTTTCAGCAATAGCATAATAATTACCAATAAGGACGAATAAGATTTCGTCAAATTCGACCCAGATTTTCTCAATATCATTACTAGATCTTGGTTGTGAATAAGACCCACTTCTATGCGCATATTTATGAAAGAAAATTGCCAGTTTAATATATTGTTTCGCTAAATCTGAATTAAAAGACAGGCCAAAGGAAACTAAGATTGAAGAGATATGTCCCTTTACATTTGAAAATTCTTTACTTGTTACATCTTTAAGATATTCATATTCTTTATATCCATCTTTTAGTTCTTCAAATAGTTTTGCAACTTCAACTGGTGACAAGTTTTTTTGGAATTCTTCTTTCCTTTTTTTTTGTTCAAAAACATCTCTCAGTCCACTATCAATTTCACGAAGCAAATGACCAATTAGATATGATTTTGATCGAAGGTCTGAATTAAGCAAAAAAAGCCCATCTAAATAAAACTGAGCAACTTCTGGTCTAATTGCATTAAGTCCATCAAATATTTTTTGTTGTTTTTCAGTCATATCATTAATCGATTGTGATTATGGTTATAGAGAAATTATCCTCATTATTTTTCTCTAAATCTTGAAGTTGAGCATCCAGTTCACCATCAAAATCTGTTATCAAATTTGCTGGATTAATTGAATTATAAAGCCCATCAGAACTAATGCAGATTATATCTCCTTGCTGGAGTTGTATTTCAACAATAGGAATCGGTTCATCTAATGGGGAGCCGGATAAAGACCTTGTGACGATATGTTTATAACGCTCTAATTCTTTGGCCGAAATCACTCCATTTTTCTTCATATCATTGATTAACGAATGACTCTCGGAAATAAAAAGCTGTTTACTATCTCTGAAATGCTGAATCTGGACATCTCCAAACCAAAAAGCATAGGCTGTGCTGTCTATTATGAGTATGCCTGCTAAAGTTGTTCCAAGTTTAGCATGGTATTGATTTCTTTTAGTGAGAATTTGTTCATTTGCAAATTCAACAGTTTGTTGAATTAATGAGTGTATATCACCGCCAATACCATTTTTGGTAATAAATTGAAAGATAGCTTCAGTAGCAACCTGAGAGGCCATTTCGCCGAACTGGTACCCTCCCATGCCATCTGCAATAATATGAAGAGAAATATCGTTAGCCAACGATTCACTTTTTATGTAATCTTCATTTGTTTCTCGATTACCTTTGCCGGAATAAGAATAGACTTTCATGCTAAATAACTTAATATTCCCAATCAGCGTGACTAACAGGTAGTTTATTTAATTCGGTTCGTATTTGTTTCCAGTTGGGGAGAAAGGTGTCCATGTAATATAGAAATCTTTCGTTGTGGTGTCTTTCAAGAAGGTGTACCATTTCGTGTAAGATAACATACTCTAAACAATGGAGTGGCTTTTTTGTCAATTCAAGATTTATCAGGATTCTTTTTTTCTCAATGTTGCAAGTACCCCAGTTGGTTTTCATTTGTTTGACCTGCCATTCAGCTATAGTTACATTCAAAGATTTTTCCCATTTCTCAATAATGCCCGGGATTAGTTTTTTTAATTCTACCCGATACCATTCTGTTATTACCTCTTGTCGTTTCTCAAATGAGGTATTGGGTCTTACATATAATTCAATATAAGTTCTTGCTCGTAGAATGACTTTGGGCGGTTCGTCTTTCTCAATGATTTTCATTAAGTAGCGTCTGCCTTGAAAATAATGGCTTTCACGTTGTTTGTATTCCCTTGGTGATATTCTTTCCTGCGCATCAAATTCTCGTTGGTGACGTTTTATCCAACCTAATTTGGAAATGGCAAATAAACGGATTGTATCATCGTTTACACTTAATGGTGCAGCAATACGCACCCTACCGGTTGGAGGGTAAACAGCAAGGTGTATATTCTTAATGTCCTTACGAATTACATCTATTGTTATATTACTAACTGTGATCTGATCCATTAGTATTCTCTCTGATTTTTCACTAAATCAAAAATCCGGTGTATTTCGTTATCGTCAATTATTTCATAACCCTTTAATACTTCGGTTATGGCATTTCTCACTGCTTTTAATTTTTGAGGGTGTTCTCTCCAACCGTCCTTTTTTGTTGAACGGATTTTGTTATCCATTTCATTCGCCATTGTTTCATTCCGACTTAGGTTATCAAACAAAGCTCTTTTTGCATTGGAGTTGACAGAAGCTGGGTAATCAGGAGTTAAATTTGGCTTTTTGACCTTCCGAGACAGTTCGATTATTTTCTGTAAATACTTTTCGTATTCCTCCGTGGCTGATTTTCTGAGTTTAATTAATTCGTCCAACAATATACTCATTTTCTCATAGTACATTGGGTTGGTCGGACTTTCTTCAATGATTACTTTCCTCAAATTGTTTTCAATGGCTTCTGCCATAGCTTCTGGATTATTCCCGAAACTATTTGGAAGCTTACCATAGGGCACTTCATCTTCTTTCACCAACATATCAACCAGACTCATATCGTCGAAATTAGCCAATACACGACTTTCTTCTGCTCCAATATAGCTATCAATTAAGAACCGCATGGCTGGCTCAAATTGTTTCAAATCAATATAATCGCCACTGGCAAGTTGTATCTCTTTACGGAGAGCTTCAAAGTGCTTAATATCCGCTTTTATTTCTTCAATTTGATTATCGGTGTAACCTGCTTCATTCATGTCATCCGCAATGTTAGCATAAGCACGAATAAGCGAAATAGTGAGTTTGTATAAAGCAACTCTTCTTGGTTCGGTATCTTTTAATTCCTCTGGATTCTCAGTATTTTTACCACAGAAATAATGAATAAAATTTATTGTGTTTTGTGGGAGTTCAACAGGTTCAACCAATGCTTTTATAGCTTCCAATGCTTCATCTAATCGTTCTTTACCTTTCTTCAAACGGTTTTCCAACAATCCGTCAATATCTGACTTTTCATAACCACCCAATGCTTCGGAAGTATAATCATTAAAAGCAGATTCCAAGCTATTGAATAAGTCCATGTAATCAACTACATAGCCGTAATCTTTATCATCTCCATCTAAGCGATTGACACGACAAACAGCCTGAAATAAACCGTGGTCTCTAAGTTTTTTATCAATGTATAGATAAGTGGCCGAAGGAGCATCAAAGCCAGTAAGCAGCTTATTTACGACAATAAGCAACTTCATTTGTGCCGGTTCTTCAACGAATTTTTTCTTTACTTCCGTTTCAAACTGTTCAACTTTATTGATTGCCGTTTCCGGGGCTTCACTAAAGTAGGTAGCCAACATGTTTTGATAAATTTCAAAGCGTTGTAATTTTTCGGTATATCCTTCGCCTGTTTCTTCCCCTTTTATATCGTTGTGGTTTGGAACAAAAGAAGTAACAATAGCACAATTTTTCAACCCCGCTTTTTGAAACAATTCGTAGTAACGACAGGCATTGTAAATACTATCTGAAACCAACATGGCGTTGCCTCTTCCATTTTGTAGGCGTTCTTTTCGTTCCATGTCAAGCACTATATCCATCACAATTTTTTCTAACCGTGATTTACTGCTAAATACTTTTTTGAGTGTACCCCATTTTTGTTTTAATTCAGCTTTAGCAAAGTCGGTAAGACCACGGGTTTTGAGGTCGAACCATTCGTCTATTTTATCAGTAGAAGTTAGTTTCTGTTCAATGTCCCGGGCTTCGTATCGCAAATCCAATACCACCTTATCTTTTACAGCTTCATCAAATTTGTAGGTGTGAATGTATCTGCCGAAAATCTCTAAACTGGTCTGTTTATCGGATTTCAATAATGGCGTTCCTGTAAAACCGATATACACTGCATTTGGGATAAATTGTTTCATAGCTTCGTGCAATTTACCCGATTGGGTACGGTGGCACTCGTCTACAAATACATAAATATCGCCTTTTGCCTTATAATCAGTTGGAATGTTATTCCGTAAATCTTGCAAATAGTTATCAATATCTTTATCGTCGGGGTCTTCTTTTCCTCCAAACTTATTAATAAGTGAACACATCAACCAAGGTGAAGTGTCATTCAATTGGGCAAGTAAATCACTACCGCTTTTTGTCCGGTAAATCTTTTCCTGAACGCCAATATATACTTTTTCTATTTGTTCGTCTAATTCTTCTCTGTCGGTAATTACAAGCACCCGGGCATTGTGGTTGTATTCTCTAATCCATTTTGTAAGCCAAACCATTGTTAGGCTTTTACCACTTCCCTGCGTATGCCAGATAATTCCGTTCTCTTTGCGAGCGATAAAATCCTGCGCCATTTTAATGCCAAAATACTGATTTTGACGACTGTGCTTTTTTATACCACGGTCGAAAACAATGAAATCGTGCATTAATTCCAGAAAACGGTCTTTGTTGAACATTTCAATCACGTTTCTGTCTAATGGCAATTCGTATTTTGCAGCCTTTTCTCTAATTGGTTTTGTGATTTCAAGTAAATGAGGATATGCATTGTCTTTTTCTTCGGTAACTTCTTTCCATTTCAGGAAATACTTTTCTTTGGTTTCGATAGCACCATAAGCAATTCCTTCAATATCGTTACCGGCTAATACGAACTGAATGGTACTAAAAAAGGATTTTATGAAAATATGTTTTTGATTGTCTAAGTTCTGACGAATACCCTCCGAAATGGAAACAGTACTCCGTTTGAGTTCCAATACGCCCAATGCAATGCCGTTTACATACAGCACAATATCGGGGCGTTTTTTGTAAATGCCTTTTATTGTAACTTCTTCAGCAATGGCAAAATCGTTATTCTGTGGATTCTTCCAATCTATAAGCAAAACTGTTTGTTTGTTTTGCCCCATTTCTGCCTGTACGTTTACACCGTAACGAAGCATGGAATACACTTCTTTATTTACTTCATACAGTGATTTGCTTTGATTGTTTGCAGCTTTGGTAATATCGGAAATAACCTTATTGACAAGACTTTGGCTGTATTGTTTTTTATTGAGCAACCAGTCTGAGAGTATTTCTTCTTCTACATTGCTATTGGTTTCACGCTCTTCCCAATTACCGAGATAACGATAGCCCAATTCATTTTGGAATAGGTCAATAATGCGATTTTGCGTAATACGCTCAATTTTACCAATGTTGCTCATAATTAAAATTTATTTAAATTATCGCATAATAAATTTATTTTTTCAACAACTTCGTTTTCTTCTACATACCTTATAAAGGATTCGTTGATTTCATTAAAGCCACATTCTGATAAAGTTTCTTTTAACTTATTATTATAACCACCTAAATCTCTGAAAAAAAATCGAAACTTAAATTTATTTTGATTGTAAGAATACAAAATATCAATTGCATATTTATTGTTGTCATATTGCCAATCATCTATGAAGGCACATGGCCGTTCGGCTTTGTCATCACCTGCTGCAAAATAGTACTTTGCTTTGGAGACAAATGGGGTAAACTCTTTCCCTTCTAAATAATCAAGGAAAAAAGAATAAGAATAAAGCTCAGCGTGTGCACCACTCATACGCTCACCGCTAAATAAAACGAACCCGTGACTTGAGTTTTTCCTTACATAACGTTTTGCTCCCAAGTAATTAAAAAGCTTTGGGGTTTGAATAAACCGACTTTTCCAGTCCGTTTCTTTATAATTTTCTTTAATCGTTTCAAGCGAAGAATTAATTTTGGTCATATCAAGTTCATTAAATATTTCCTTGATAATTCTGCTGTGCTCGGAATGGTTCTTATCTCTTTTCAGGAATCTTTTCCAGCTTATATCACGGTCGAAATTGATTAAGAAACTTTGGTTGCTGCCTTCAGTAATTAAAAAATCTCCTTTCGCCAATAAAGCTCTTTCCCACATGAAATCAGGAAAATCATTTATGCCTTTGTCATTAAATATTTTCAATGCAATATCTCTGTATTTTATAAATTGAGATTTAAAGTGATTATCTTCCTGCTCGCTCCAAGAGCAATGATTATTTGTTTTGAAATATTCTTCAATGCCACTTAAAAACAGTACAAATCCAATTTGTCCTTTAAAATATCCTTGCTTCTCAATTGAATATATCAATTCATCCCACAGGTTTACTTTCAAAATTAAAATGGCTTTAATCTGTTCTTCATTAAACTGTATTTCATCAAAACCGCTTATTTTATCAAGGGTTGTAATGTGATTTAAAATATCATTGCTTTGAGAAATAAGTTGGTTAATACCCTGAATGGAATTTGAGAATTCTCTTTCGTTATTATATGGGGCGGTGTTTTCTGTTAGGTTATATACAACCCGCATCCATTTTTGTAAGCCCTCTACATCATCAAAACCATTATCTGTTTTCCAATGAATTAAATACTGACAATAGGCGTGGAATTTTAACCTTTCAACATATCCAGCCTGAACAAAAGTGTTATTTACTACAATATCAAAAAGTTCTGCTTCATTGTAATGAAACAAATCAGACAAATAACTCTTTACCTTCCTATTCCCGTTTTTGATTAAGTCAAGTATGGATATGAGTTCTATTACCGTAGCTTCATTCAAACAAGCATTTTTTGAATACTGCTGAAAAAAAATATCTTCATTACGCTTATCTATTAACTGCTTAAGGAATTCTGTATTCGATGAATTTGCTGCATAATTATTAACCACAACAGCTCTGAAAAAATTCATTATCAGTTTATCGAATTTCTTTTTGTCAGCTAAAGTATGATTCCAAAATAAGTTTGCCCAATCAGTATCAATTTTATGTGAGAAGTATGTCTTTAAATCAACTTGTTTTGGTTTATTATCAAATATTAATGAGTATGAATGTTTTGCATTAAATTCCGACTTCTTTAAATATTGCTCAAATTTGGCTTTAAAGTTTTCAAATGGTGAAAGAGGAATGCCTCTGGCATTCATTTTTATATATAAATCATCAGTAAGATTAAACTCTTTTAAATCAAGAAACTGAAAAGTAATAACTGGGTTCTCAAGACTTGTTAACCTATGAAAGAATCCACTTTTATCATTAAACTTGCTATGAATAGCATCGAGCATCGTCAGCATAGACTGAATGGTAGGGTCGGTTTCCCACGATAAAAAATACCAACTGCTATCTTTGATGGTTTTTGAAAGCCTATTGTTTTTATCTTTATCAGCTTCTAAAAGTTTATTCAAATTTACATCAGCCAATAGCAACGAATCACAAAACTCCTTTGAGCTTGTTCGTGTTTCGTATGTAAATTTTGATTTCTGGATTTCTCCCTGATTGTCAAAAACCAAATGTTTTCTAAGCTCTTCAATTGCACCATCTTTTATTGCCAGATACCAATGCAGTAAGAACAACGTTGTTAATCGTTGCTGACCATCTAAGGGTATGAATTTTGTTTCATCATCAACTGCTTCAGTTGACTGGTTACCATAAACAAAATCCAAATCCCTATGCTTCATATTTTCTTCAAGATATGATACAAGGGCATCTAAAAACGAATCCCGGATTTCGTGTGCGGAAGCCCTGCCTTGTGCATAATCTCTTTGAATTATTGGAATCTGGATGTGGTATTCCTGTATTAACTGAAAAAACGTCAATCGTCTACCCGATATATTTTCGTTATTATTCATTGTCATCGCTAAATTGTGTTTATGGTAAATAATCAACGAGAGTTTCTTCAATTGCAGCTAAATAGAAATCTGCATCGTATTTATTCCAGTACATCACTTCATCAAACCTTTTACTGTATGCCTTCATAAATACATTTTTCGTACAGATGGGAATGAATGTTCCTTGCTTGTCGTTTTGCAGTATAATTTTCCGCTTTATCGGAAAAAAGGCGTTTTTGTAACTCCTGTTGGTCGCAGAGTCTAAGAGTGCTAAATTTGAAATGGCACATTTACTTGGTTCGTTATCTTCTTTAAATTCAATTCTGATTTGATTGTAAACCGAATTAAACCGGGCATCATCAATTTTATCGGTATAGGCAACATGATAAAGGTCTGACAAAGTGCTTTTGCATTTCTCATTTTCTGAAATGGTTCTAAAAATTTCCACATCAATATCTTCAACATTATCGATGTATTTTTTTTGTTTTGCTTCGTCATTAAGTCCTGTAAAATATTCCAGCATATCTTTTGCCCATTCTATGCGGTCGAGACCTATAATGTTTTTATCGGTTTGTGATCGAACATGCTCAATATCCCAATCCTCGTTTTTATATAAATTAAAAGGAAACCGCATATTCGATTTTTGGTTGGACAATATGGTTTGAATGTTAAAGAGCAACAATGTAGTTTTTATCCTCTCATCGCCATAGTTCAAATTTTTAATATCGAAATTTACTTTCTGTCGAATCTCAGCCTTTAGAAAAGCTTTGAATTCGGTTTTTGATTTAAACTTGATTTCTTTACTATCTTTTTTAGGCAATAAATTCTCTATTTTGTAACCTATTGAAACCATAAAACCGATTAAATGATACAACTCCCTGTTTTTGTACCACTCTTCAAAGGTTAAGAAATATTTCTTTACGCTTTGCCAAAGGGCATCAGTGTCGGGTATTTTGTATTTATTCTTGTTTTTACTTGTTTCAAAATCTTCGTAAAACTTATAAAAAGTGTATTTTTCATCCTCACCGTCTGGTTTTTCTTGAATCAAATCGAAGATGAATTCTATACGATTGGCATATTTAGGATTATTGCCATCGGGCTTATTATTAATGAAATACCAAAATGAGTTGTCTTGCAGGGTATTTTCAATCCTATCCCACTCGGTAGCAATTTGCAATTGTTTGAGCCTAAGCTTGTCCACAGCTTCGGAATTGTTCCATTTTTTCAGAAACAGGGCTTTTATCAGTTCCGAATTGGTCAATTGAATCTTGCCAATGTTTAAGCGAGTGAAAATATCGTATGAATCGGAACCATCATTTATCACATACCAAATTACTTTTGTATCGGTAAGAAAAGTTGGGGCAAACTTTGCTTCAGGGGTTACATATTCGTTTACTTCATCTGTTGCATTCGCTTTAGTATCAAACCATTTTTGAATCGCTTTGTTTGCTTGAGCTATATGATAAAAATCAATGTTTTTTTCGGCATCTTCTTCTTTAATCTCATTCAGGAATTTTTCGCTTTCTTCTCTTGTTTCATAGAATACCCGCTTAATGTTCTTTTTTCTAATTTGAGATTCAAGATTTTTTAATATCAGAAAAATCGTTGTTAGACGTTGCTGTCCGTCAATCACTTCCCATTCATCAGCTTTTCCGTTTTTTTGTTTCACTACTATGGGCTGCAAACAATAAAAAGGACGCATTTTGCCTTCTTCTTGCTTCGGTGGATTGATAGCAAATGCCCAAATATCTTCCAACAATTCTTCTACCTGCTTTTCTGTCCATCTATAACCACGCTGATACGACGGAATAAAGAAACTGTATTCAAACAGTTGATTTATTGATTTTAAAACTAATATATTTTCATTCATACAAATCTGATTTTTCTGATTAAATAGCTTTATATATTTTCTTAACAAATGATTTTTTGAGAATGAATTCAATACATATTATTTTTAATCTCATCTTTGAAAAATTCTATTTTATTTGTAATATAGTATGATTGTTTCCCACTCAAATTCATTTCAAGTTTCCACATTTCTTTAATTACTGGAACACTATTATACCAATAATTCATCCCTTGTTGCCAACAATGCCATATCATAGGATCAATTCTTTTTTTATGATAAAACCAGTAGAATTCTTCCGAACACAAATTGAAGAAATCCATAAGTTTTAGTTTTAGTTCTGAATTATTTTCAATATCATCAATAGTTTGACATTCAAGCTGTATTTTATAAAGACTTTCATTCAGTTTGTCGTACCTAACATTAAATTCTGTGAAAAGTTCCTTTTGCATTTTGTCATTCGACATTTTGCGATTGAAATTATTGTAGACTAAGGTTATTGACAAACCAAAAAATCCAATTATAGCTGATAAAATTACAGTTTCTGTCATATTAAAATTGTTTTTTAGCGTTAATGTATAACCACTTATACCAATCTGATTTTTCCGGTTAATAAACTTTGCATCATTCCTTGTTTGAGCTGCTTTTGTTTTTCGAGTTTTACTTCCAATTTTAGGATTTCTAAATCCATACCAGAAAGTATTGAGGCTATTCGATTTTGTTCTTCTTTTTCTTTAGGAAATGAGATTATCAAGTCGCTGAGAGCAACTTGATTGATATTAGTGTTTGCACTAACAGTACTACTTGATATCAATCTATTCCTAAAATCAGTTGAATAAAAACAATGCTCTTTAAATGATGTAGTTAAAGCTCCGTTATCTCTAAACCGAATAATAAAACCACTAAATACGGTATCAATTAAATCTTCTTTTATAACACAAGTTAATCCAACACCTTGTGGTTTTACCGAAGATCTAATAAAAACAACATCCCCCTCTTTTAAATCATACAATTTTCTATCGGCTGAATTGCTATTTATTAAACCTAAATGAAGATTTGTTGATATGTTAGTTTTACCAAAAACATCCATCAGATTTACAAATGGATAGCCAAAGCCAAAATCGCCGATTGCTTTATTAATTCCATTTTTAAAAACCCCAATATCACCCAAATTTTTCTCAACCCATCCCTCTTTCGGTTTCAACAACTCCAACATAGCCCCTTGCTTTATTGCTTTTTTCTTCGCAATTAGTTTTTCTAATTGGGTAATAAGTGCATCGGCATCGTTTAAGGCGGTGGCAATAGCAGTTTGTTCGACTTTTGTGGGTAATTTGATTTTGATTTTCTTTAAATCTGGTAGTGAAATTCCCATAACAGTACTTCCGCTTCCTAAATCTTCAATAAATTTCGAGTTGAATTGAAACCAATAATAGAAAAAGTTAGTATCAATAGTTTCCTTTGGGAAAATCGCTTTCAAATCTTGATTTATACTGACATCTACATCATAAATTACAGTTTTACCCAAAGCCATTCTTGTAGAAGTAATTAATATACCTTTGGGTATTAAATGAGAAGCACTATTTTTTAACCCTTCTTTAGTTATGTATTCTTGGGTTTGGGTTGATTTGAATGTAGCAAAATCTTTTACTGTTACCCAAGGTATTTCATTGCCCCAAAATAAGGGATTTGAACGACTGGGTGTACCACCGCCGATAATTTTGTCAGTCAATTCGCCAAATTCTTTGACGTCCCAATCATTTGGAATAGCACCAATTTCTGTATTTTTAAACCATTCTACCATACGAATTTCATTTGTTTTAAATGGTTTTCTACTTTGGTAGTAAGTGCTTCTACTTGCTGAGTAAGTAATGGCATAGGCGTTTCGTAACGGTCTGCAAGCTCTTTAATGCGTTGCGTCAGTCGGTGGCTGATATTGTCCATTTCTGTATGTATCAGTTGCTCCATGGCTGCCATCCATTTCTTTTCCACAACCACGGTTTTAATTTCGTAAATGGTGAGTTTTGGATATTGTGCAATTACTTTCTTCTCCAAATCGGCTTTGGCTATTATTAATTTTATACTTATTTCGGCTGCTTCTTCGGTTAGCCATTTGTACAGTTCCATTAAGTCGAATTCTTCTTTTGTGTCATCGTCTTGCTTAATAACTTTTTTCGGAGTTATTTCTTTCAAGCGTTTCAACACTGCTGCTTTGGTTACTTTGCCTTTTTCGTCAGTAACTTCTGCAAGTAATCCATCTTCGCCAGAATTTTCTTCAATCAGTTCTACTAATTTCGATTTTACGGTTTCAATTTGACTTTCTAATTCGTCAATGGCTTGTTGTTCTTTGGCAAAATAGACTTGAATCATCAATGCAGGTGGTATCAGTCGACCTTCCAAGCCTTCTAATCCAGGCACTTGTTTGATAATCTCTTTCTCGCCTTTTTTTGTTTTCTTTTCTAGTCGTTTCAGGTCGTTACCTGCAAGCCAGCCATCGGCAGCCAGTTCATAGAAATCGTCTTGCATGGTTTCTGCCCAATAATCCATTAGGTGCTGATACATGGCGTATTTGTCGGTCAATGGTTTGCTGTGGTAATGGCTCAACAGGTTTTCCGAGATAGCGTGTATCTCGTTTTTCGGGCGTAATCCTTTATCCAATGCTTTAGTGTGTATAATGGTTTCGGCTTCCCATGCAGTAAATACCTCTTCCATAGTTTTGCCAAAAACAGCAAATTCAGGGTGGTTGAAAATGGTATTCTTTATTTCTTCGTTTACCACGTTGAGTTGGTAGTAGTTTGGACGATTGGCAATAGGACTGAATAAGTCGGCTTTCATGGTTTGGTAAACCGTCCAATAATTCTGTAAGTCTTCAATATCACGTTTTGGAATACCTCCCAACAAATGTGCTTCAATATCCTGAATGTCTTCTGCCTCCTGACTGTCAATGTATCGGGGGATATTGAGGTTATAATCATTCTTAGGGTCGGCAATTTCCGAAATTGGAATAGTACGGGAGAACTTTTCAATAGTTAACCGATTGGTGTAAGTATCTACAATTTTATGAATATCCTGCTCACGAAGTCGGTTTTTGTTGCCATCTTTTATAAATCCTTTGCTGGCATCAATCATAAAGATTTCTTTGCGGTCGGCAGCATCTTCTTTGTCAATGACAATAAGTGAAGCGGCAATACCAGTGCCATAAAACAAGTTGGCAGGTAATCCGATAATGGCTTTAATATAACCTTTCTGAATGATTTTTCTGCGTATGTCAGCTTCCGAATTTCCCCGAAACAATACACCCAAAGGTAATACAATGCATGCTTTACCTTTTGATTTCAGCGATTTAATGAGGTGAAGCAGAAAAGCAAAGTCGCCATTCTTTTTGGGTGGTAAGTTATCGTAACCCTCGAAACGTTTGTAAATATCGTTTACAGGATCTAAGCCATTCATCCAAGATTTATAACTGAATGGTGGGTTGGCAACTGCGAAATCAAATTGTTTGAGTTCACCTGTTTCTTCATTTGTAAAAAGCGGTTTTGACATGGTATTACCCTGCAAAATCTCAGCATCGGCAAAGTTATGCAACCACATATTCATAACGGCTAAGGCACGTGTGGCGTTGTCGTTTTCCTGACCAAAAATGGTTATACCATGAGGTGCAATATCAGCGGCTTTGAGCAAAAGTGAACCCGAACCACATGTAGGGTCGTATATTGACTGTTCTTGACTCGTTGATTTGTTAATCTCAATCAATTGAGCCATAATACGTGAAACTTCGGCTGGTGTATAGAATTGACCTTTGCTTTTTCCGCTTTCGGTAGCGAAGTGACGCATTAGAAACTCATACGCATCACCCAACAAATCATCTCCTTCGGCTCTGTTTTTGCTGAAATCGAGTTCGGGCTTGTTGAAGATATTTAGCAAATTGGTAAGCAAATCAATCTTGTCTTTCCCTTTGCCTAACTTCTCATCGTTTTCAAAGTCATTGTCGTTGGTATCAATGATTCCGGTTAAACCATTGGCTTTTGCGAACGCTCCAATAATTTTATTGATTTTATCTCCAATTTCATCTTTTCCCCGATATTTCAACATATCATAAAAAGAAGACTCTGCCGGGAATTCCATTAATGGGTCTTTGCGGTCGGAAACGTATTTCATAAATAGCAAGACTAATACATAATTTTTGTATTGGCTTGCATCCATGCTACCTCTCAGTTCATCACAACCAGCCCATAATGAGCTGTATAATTCAGATTTCTTAATTGCCATTATTCTTGTTTTAGTTCATGTAAAAGCCAACTCAGCGCTTCTACAATTGCATCGAATTCTATATTTCTATGTGTCTCAATTATTTGATTCATCAGTGGACTTGCTTCATCCAACTTCAATTCATCTTCCAGAATCTGAATAAACGTTTGAATAGTCTCTGCGTTTTCCCCGAGTATTGATTTTATATCTCTGCCCAATAAGGTTGCTCCGGCAGTGAATGTATTGAAGTTTTCAACCTCATAAATGTCATAATGCTCTGCTGCAGCTCTTTCAATATTTATATCGAGATAGTTTTCGAGAATGAAAGCCAAGTCATCGGCATCTTTATTGGTTTTATTTTTTCTGTCGTTGAATGCAGCCAGTTTCAGAATAAAAATGCCAGGTAATGAAGCCACTTTGATTGTAAATTCATTGTCAATTGTTACATCCAAAGTGTTATTGGCAACTTCGGTCAAACCGACCACAGACATTGCAAACTCTTCTTCGGGTGGCCAATAGATATTATTATCTGCTTTTGCTACTTCTCCGAAAGGAACTATATCGAGTCTAAAATCTTTTTTGTACCAGAATAACTGTTTCTGTTTGTTCGATTTATGAAACCCGTCTATTTCACATAGCTCTTTAGAAATTTGTTCAAACTTATCCCAATCTTTTATGGCAATGGCTATATCTAGATCGGCAGTTCTTCTTGCCGAAGTTTGGTTATGGATACCACTCAGAATAATATCCCGGGCAGTAGCGCCTATTATATAGAAATCTGAACCTATTGACTGAAAGTAAACTGTCAGTTTTTTCAATAACTCTTTTAGTAACGGATTATTAAGGTCTTCACTTGATATATTGCAACTCATTTTCCAAGATAATTTGTGCTGTTTCAATGTTCCTGCTGTATCCGCTACCAATTAAATCGGCATAAACCAACAATGGAGGTACGGTATTTTGATCTTTCAAAACGTCTTTCTGCTTCCAGAAAACCTGAAGCACTTCTATTTTGCCATTCGCATCTGGCACTAATCCCATATCCTGCCCCATGTTTTGCCAGCTTTGAGTCGTGTAGATACTGAATTTTTCGGGAACCAGGTGATTTGTCAGAATGGCAGCTGCAGGTTCAGCTCCCCAAAGAGTTATGCCTTCCTTATTATCTAAGTAAAGTCCTTTCCAGGTTTGAATAGCGTCGGGGTTGATAAACCGCATTTGCTTTTTTACCAATCGGGGGCGAAGCACATCCTGATAGGCAATGACCCAACGTTCGAGCAACTGAGTTTTATTTTTCAGTACTCGTTTTAATTTGGCTTTCAGAATAAAGTTTTGCTCTTCCAATTCATTCATCACATTGCTGACAGAACCAATAGAAACATCGGCAAGTTCGGCAAGTTCACGATAAGAAAGCTGTAGATTTTCAGGATTATTCAGCAGGTTGAAAATTATTTTGAGACCTACTTCCTGAAAGGCTTTTGCCTGATTGGTTTTTTCCTTTTTGTGAACTTTTTGCCCGACAATATACAAGAGTAAGTCCTGATACTTTATGAAGCAGTTTCCGGCCACATCAAGATAGTTTATACCGTTTTCTCTTAGTTCGAGGGCTACTTCACTTGTAATATACTTGGCAATAATCAAGGTGGGGTGTTTAGTTTTTGTTTTCAGTTCTTCTAACCGTGCAAACAAAAAACCTTTGTTTTCCTTACGCAACTCATTTTTTGCTTCGACTACAAAGGCATGACCATTAATATCAATAATGCCATCATACTCATTTCTATGGCTTTCTACGGTTATATTCAAACCGGTAAGTTGCTCTAAAGCTACACTTGCATCGTAAATGAAATCGTTGTTGGGATACATGGTAAAATAGATTACGTTCAACAGAAATTAGTGTTCATTGACAATGAACACGCAAATATATTGAACACTATTGGATTGAACAAGGATTTATTTAGAAAAAAACTATATATTTTAACGGTTTAACTGACTAGCTGAAGAAGGCACTCAGACACACTTTTGAAACAGTATCGGAAAGAAATAATTATTTTTCTCTATTGGTAAAAACTGATATTTTTTAGCAATTTTGAGTCTATGAATTGGCTTTAACAAGTTGCAGGTGTGCTCACACTCGTGGGTGTGTTGCTCAGTCCTCCCAAATTATGCTCAAAATGGTTTTATATCTTTTTGTAGGAATGCAATACTCATAGAAGTCTGTATCTACATCGTATTCTCGTAAATTAAACCACGTTGATTTATTAACGATTTGTGCTTTTTCTTCAAATTTGTATACAAAATCATAGTTCTTTTGTAGGTATTCTGCTGCAACAGAATCGGAAGGTGGAGCTAAACGAGTATAATCACCCAACCAAAACTTTAAATCATCTGACTTTTTCCAATATTTTACTATCCCATTTTCAATAATAACAATACAAATAGGATGAAATTGATCAAATTGCAAATAGCGAAAGACGGTTGCTGTTAAACTTGTTTTAAATTGTTCTGCAAGTTGCTTTATAAGTAGTGGAGAAAACTTTTTCCCTTTTACTTCTTTCAAGAATAATTTATCAGGCATTAAAAGTTCGCTGGCAAATTCATTCGCTTCCAATTCTTGTCTACCATTCTTTAGCGCCTTTTCCATTCCCGAAATAATGTTGAAATTTGAAAATATATCATCAGGAAGCTGCATATTCCTATGCATTATCAAATACCCTATTTCGTGAGCCGTAACAAAACGCTTTCGTTCTGAAAATTGGATATTAGAATCTACTTTAATTACCACTTTGTTGTTTCCAAAGATTATTTTTGAAATTTTATTTACTCCATCCTTTACATTCCTATTTAACCTCGACCCTCTTAACAACCTTCCCACCTCCACCATTCACAACTACCAAATAAACCCCACTCGCAAAGTCCTTGTCCAGCACCATCTTTTCTCCACTAATTGAAGCATCCAGCAGCCTTTGCCCTAAAATACTGTAAACACTTACCCTACAGTCTTCATCTGCATTCCCATGTACACTGATCGCTATCTTACCAGCCATACTACTATATACAGAAACGCAACGATTTTCATTCAAATTCAATCCTGTAACCTCTTTTGCTGTTGCAACACTGAAGCGGTCTGTTGTGTTGGTAGAGTCGGACTTGAAAGTATAGGTATTTCCGGATGTCAGATCAGTCACTGTATTCAGTTGCTTATCCATCAATAGAATACTAACATCATTCAAATGGCTTATTTCTGTAGCTTTGAGGATGAAAGTGCCGGACTTACCGGTCTTAAAGCCCAAAGCAAAACCTTTGTTCATCTCAGCATTATTAAGACCGTTTATTACCATCTGTTCATCACCTGCAAGTGTATAAATTTCCGGAACAGAGTCTACATCGTTGGAGAGCTTGGGCGAGTCGTAGGGGTCAAAGTCATCCGAAGCGTTTGGATCGAAAAAGACTATTGCTTCATCATGAAACATTTCGTTAGATATCTGCAAGCGAAGCAATTGGCGCTGGGTGGCTAGGGTATCAGGTGATGGGTCGACGTTTTGATGTGAACGCATGGCATTTGTGAAGGTTATTGAACCATCGGTGGTGTTGTCGTCGTCCACCTAAGTTAAAGTGGTAATCAATCTGGCCATAGCAAGCAATGGTATCTTTTTCTTAGTATGGATTTTTTACTGGATTTATCTTGTTAATTGCATAACACAGTTCCCCAACTAAAAATTCCTCAAAAATGTCATTTTCCGAACAGATAATTGATTTTAACTGGATTATCTATTCATATTTTCACTATATTTGCCGTTGAAAAATATTTATACTAATGAAGGAATTATCAGAATTAGGAAATATTCCCGTTGATTTCTCTGTTCTGGAATCCCTATTTCCAAACCTTAAATCAGTGCACAATAAGATTTGTGAACTGGAAAAGTCGGGTAAAATTATCCGATTGAAAAAAGGCATGTACGTAATTTCGCCGAAGGTAAGCGAAAAGCTATTATCTATAGAACTGATTGCCAACCATATATATGGCCCTTCTTACATATCAATGGAGTCGGCTTTGCGTTATTATGGTTTGATTCCGGAATCAGTGTTTACCACACGTTCCATCACAACAAAACATTCAAGGGAATTTGAAAACGCTCTTGGCAGATTTGAATATATTCAGTGTCCAAAGACCTATTTTTCTATAGGGATAAGACAGGAAATAAAAGAGAATACGGTTTTTTTGATTGCCAGTCCGGAAAAGGCCTTGTGTGATCTAATGGCATATACAACCAATCTTAATTTACGTTCACAAAAGGAAGTTATTACTTATTTGGATGAATATTTGCGCTTTGATATGGATGTATTTTACAAAATGAATACGGAACTATTTAAACTGTGTGCTGAAGCAGGTAAGAAAAAAAGTACAATCGCTCAACTTATTAAAATATTGAAAAAATGAATGACATTTTTGAGCAGATGCTCTCGCAATACCAGATAGTCACAGATAAAGATAAACAAAACGCCATGTATGAGGTCATGCAACAAGTTACCTTAGCCGGATTATACCGGGGTGGTTTTTTCAGTAAGGCTGCTTTCTACGGAGGTACTTGTTTGCGTATCTTTCACAAGTTGGATCGTTTTTCGGAAGATATAGCTTTTTCACTGCTATCTCGCGACGAATCTTTTAATTTAGAAGATTATTTCCCTGCAGTTATAGAAGAGTTTAAAACTCTTGGCCGCGATGTTGTCATTAACAAAAAAAATAAAAAGTATTTTGGACAAGTAGAATCTGCTTTTCTTAAAGATAATACAGAAGTTTATGATGTAGCTTTTCAAACAGAAAAAAGTCTGAGAATTAAAATTGAGGTTGACATAAACCCTCCAATGAAATTCCTAACGGAACAGAAACTGCTGATTCAACCATTTTCTTTTATGACACGTTGCTTCTCTCTTCCGGATTTATATGCAGGCAAAATGCATGATTTGGCCTTTCGTAATTGGAAAACGCGTGTTAAAGGGCGCGATTGGTACGACTTTGAATGGTATGTAAAAAATGGCGTACAACTCGACTTCACACATCTGCAAGAGCGAATTCTGGAGTTTAATGGCATTGAGATGACAAAAGAACAGTATCTCATTACGCTTAAAGAACGATTATCATCCACCGATGTAAAAATGGTGAAACAAGATGTACAACCTTTTATCAAACATCAGGAAAGTTTGGAAATTTGGTCAAACGAGTATTTCCTGCAATTAGCTGATATGATAAAGTTTAAATAAAGCTCAATTTCTCTAATCTAATTTTGCTAAAATCAGAATGACTATCAGGAAATGCAACGATATTTAAAAGAGTTGGGTATCTAATCCAAACACCATGTTACTGATTACAGGTACTCCTATTTTAAAGTTTTTAGCAGCTTTTTTCAGCTATCCAACAAGTCGTTGAACTTACGCATGATTTCGGCTTTGGTCTCTGTAGCCACAAGGGATGTCGGGGTTAATTCTATACCATTAGATACTCCTACCCACAAATAATTCCAATATCTTAGTATCTTTGTTAAGTATCCTATCTATCCATTCAATTAAAAACTATAGATGTATGCCAAACCTGAAAACACGTTTAAACAAAACTTTGTTTCTCCTTACATTTATACTTTTTATTACGACTCAGGGATATTCCAAATCCAGAACAAGCTCCGAAGCACTTGACCTTGCCAATAGTTTCAGTCAAAAGGTTCAGAGCACTGTTTTAAAGAGTTCATCTGGAAATAGAACGGTCAGTAAATTGGCTTACACCTGCATCGAAAAAGAAGCAACCCGTTCCGGCAATCAAAATGCGTATTATTACATCTTTGACATAGGTGAAAAAAATGGTTTTGTCGTAGTTTCGGGAGACGACAGAGCCAAAAACATACTTGGATATGCAGATAGTGGAAGCTTTTCAACAGAAAATATGCCGGAAAATTTCAGGTGCTGGATGGCATTTTACGAAAAAGAGCTGAAGGCTTTGGCTGCAAAGCCAGAAGACACAATCCTTCATACGACAATCTTAAAAAACATACAAAAATCACCTTCCAGCATTTTTGAAACATCAGTTGCTCCCCTTTTGGGAACCATAAAATGGGATCAATCAGATCCTTACAATATATTTTGCCCCATCGTACGCACAGAAAAAGCGCCGACCGGTTGTGTGGCAACGGCTATGGCTCAAATTATGAAATATCATGAATGGCCGGTAACAGGTACTGGATCAAAAACCTATAAATCGTCCCTGGTAGCAGACTCACTGAGTGTGGATTTCTCAAAAACAACCTACGACTGGGCCAATATGTTAAACATATACAATGGATCAGGCACAGCCATTCAGGATACAGCAGTAGCTACACTCATGTACCATTGTGGGGTTGCATTAAGTATGGAATATGATGTCAGTTCTTCCGGGGCCTTTAGTAACGATTGCCCTTCGGCACTAAGTACCTATTTTGGATATGATGAGAATGCGCAGATTTATACACGTGATTATTACAGCGAAGCCGAATGGACGCGACTGATAAAAACAGAGTTGAATGAGAAACGGCCTATTTTATATGGTGGCTCAGATGCAGACTACAACGGGCATGCATTTGTTTGTGACGGTTATGATTCCAGTAATCTTTTTCACTTCAACTGGGGTTGGAGTGGTAGTTTCAACGGATATTTCGAACTGAGCTCTTTGAAACCATCAGACCCTGGTATGGGCGGAGGTTATGGAGGTTACTCCATTGGACAAGATATGACCATAGGTATTCAAAAGCCGACAGAATCTTCGGTAAAATCCAATCAAATCCTTTTATATAAAAATATTGAAGCAAACAAATCAATCGTTTCGAGGGATTCCACTTTCAACATGAATTTTGGATTTGCCAATTATGGAGGTAATACGTTTGAGGGGCATTTGGCGCTTGGACTTTATCAGGGAGATTCACTCGTATTAAAACTGGATGAAACTCAGGATATGATTCTTGGGACTTACATGGGTGACACAAATTACACGACAGATTCGTTGGCGATACCATCATCCTTGAGCGATGGATCCTATCAACTTTACAGCATTTATCAGGAAAAAGGTCAAAGTGACTGGTCCATGATGAGAAACAAAATAGGATTGCCAAATTCTTTGAACGTTTCGATAAACGCTGCTGAAATCACTTTTACCACTCCCGATGTTTTTCCCAAATTGACTTTGACAGAGCAAATTAAGGTGACAGGCAAATTATATAGTAATAAAACTCTCAGGTTAAGTGCTACTATTCAAAATACAGGCGGCGAGTTTAACTCCTACTTAATTTTCATGCTAAGTTCAACGACAGATTCAAAGATGGTTCGATATGTCAATTTTGCACCCGTTAACATACCTTCCGAAACAACAAAAACACTCGAAATAACGGGAAAGACTTCTTTGCCAGCCGGAGAATATACGCTGACTCTGCTTTATGATTTGAACAATGATCAATACAATGAATCCTTGATACCTATCACCCCTCTTTTAAACAATTCACTGCTGGTCAATATCATTGAAGCTTCCAATGAGGCTCCTGCTTTAACTTTGACCGAAAAATTATCCTTAGCTCAAAACGTTTTGGTCAAAGGTTCGGAAGCTTTTCTTACCGCGAAAGTAAAAAACACAGGTGGCTATTTCAACAGTTACCTGATGGCTTATGTCTTTCCTTCAACGGGAAATTCTTCCATTGACTATCTGGGGCCAATTGAAGTTATTATGGACACCAATGAAGAAAAAATGGTCACCTTTAGGAAGGATCTAAACTTAGAGGATGGCTCTTACCAAATGACACTTTTTGCTTACAACACGACTGTAATGAATGGCTGGGCTCCTTTCAGCAACGAATTATTCAGTAAAATCAGTTTTACGGTAAACAACCTTCAAACCAACTTGGAGGAAGCTTCTACAGAGAAACCTGGAATTTTTCCAAATCCAGTTACGGATGTACTTCATGTTCAATCTGCAGATATCATTCATTCTTTGGTCATTCTGGATATTACCGGAAAACAGATTTTAAAGAAGGAATCCTTTTCAACAGGCACTCTAACTATGAATGTAAATGACTTAGATCAAGGTGTTTATTTACTAAAAATCGAAACTGGAAAAGGTACATTTACAGAAAAGTTTGTCAAAAACAGGTAAGTAAAAAGGATCTGACAATTAATATGTTTTAACGAAGGATTTCTTATATAAATTTGATATTCAATACATTTCGTTTATTTTTGTATGGAAGTACATATTCAAATTAAACCATCTGTTTCAAAACTTATCTACTATACATTGTTCAAGCCTTATAAATCCAGACCAAACATGATGAAACAAAAACTATTTACACTTGCTGTAGTCTCAACCTTCATTTTTTCTGTGCCTAGTAGTGCTCAAGACCTTGTTCAGTGGCGAGGTTCTGACAGAAGTGGCATTTACGATGAAACCGGTCTTTTGAAGGAATGGCCGCTTGAAGGACCAAAATTACTTTGGAATTACGATGGACTGGACAAAGGTTATTCAACCGTTACCATAGTGAATGACAAAATTTATACGACCAGTGAGACCGAAGGAACCGGTTATATTTTTGCATTGAATATGCAAGGGGCACTTCTTTGGAAAGTGGAATACGGTAAAGAATGGAACGATGCTTTTCCAGCCGCCCGTCCTACTCCTGTTTACTACAAAGGAAATTTATATTTGGCTACCGGTTTTGGAGAAGCACTTTGCTTAAATGCCGAAACGGGTAAAAAAGTGTGGAGTGTGGATATGAAGGCAAAATTCGGTGCACGAATCCCCAAATTCGGCTTTGTTGAAGCCCCTGTCATTCATGACGATAAAGTTTATTTTACTCCCGGGGGTGAGAATGTCACCATGGTGACATTAAATCCAAATACAGGCGAAACAATCTGGGAATCAAAAGCCACCGGTGAAGAAGCGTCCTACTGTTCACCTTTATTGTATACTTATAAGGATAAAAAATACATTGCAACATCCTTAACCGGCAATGTTATTGGTATGGACGCAAGCGATGGCACCTTTTTATGGAAAATTCCGCAAATCAATACATACAATATTCATGCAAATACACCCTTGTACAAAGATGGTTGTATTTTTAATCTGACGGGTTACAAGGGAGGCGGTGTTATGCTGAAATTGTCTGACGACGGTAAAACAGTCACTGAACTTTGGCGAAATACAACACTTGACAATCAAATGGGTGGTGCTATTTGGATAGACAATCATCTGATTGGTTCTGGTCATGAAAACGATCGCAACTGGCAATGTCTGGATGCAAAAACGGGGCTGGTCCTTTTCAAATCAAATGCCATAGGTAAAGGTGCTGTCATTTATGCTGACGGTTTATTTTACTGTTACAGCGAAACCGGGGAATTGGGTATCATGGAACTGGGAGATAGCGGTTTTGTACTCAAATCGAAATTTCGTATTCAGCTGGGCAGCGAACAACATTGGGCTCATCCGGTTATTCACAATGGCATATTATACATCAGACACGGTAGAACATTGATGGCTTATTCCATTAAAAAATAGACAGATCATTTTGCGAACAGTTAAATTGACATCTAAGAGAATTTACCTTATTATAGCAACAACAGCAAGCATCAGTTTGTTGTTGTTGCTTTTTTGGCTGTTTAATGATCCAACCAAAGATTTCGTTGTAAACAATCCGGGAATGGATAAATTAACGAATAAAACCCAGTCTGCCCGGATCGAAAACATCGTTATTGGGGAACATTTTGCCAGATTGAATACCTTCAACTCCACCCTTACAGAAAAATGGCCTACATTCCGGGGGGCGAATCACGACAACATCCTAAAAACGACCTATCCGATTAATGTTAACTGGAAAGCCAAAGAGCCCAAAATCCTTTGGTCGGTTCCAACTGGGGAAGGACATGCATCGCCTGTCATTTACAACGGCTTGGTCTATTTTATCGATTACGACGAAAAAGACAAAGCGGATGTATTAAAATGTTTGTCACTGGAAAGTGGCAAAGAATTGTGGCGAAGGTGGTATAGTGTTCATATTAAGCGAAATCATGGCATGTCGAGAACCATTCCTGCTGTCACTGAAAAATACGTTGTTACCATGGGGCCAAGGTGTCATGTCATGTGTACCGACCGGCTTACCGGTGATTTATATTGGGGCATCGACCTCGAAAAAAAGTATCAGACCAAAACGCCACTCTGGTATACCGGTCAATGCCCGATTGTAGTGGATGATGTGGCCATCATCGCCGTTGGTGGAAGTTCCCTGATGATTGGTGTGGATTGCAAGTCAGGAAAGGTTTTGTGGGAAACCCCCAATGAGAAAAAGTGGGAAATGTCGCATTCTTCCATCTTACCGGTGACCATCCTGAATAAGAAGATGTTTGTCTATGCTTCCATTGGAGGTATTTGCGGTATTTCAGCCGAACAAACCGACATGGGCAAACTGCTGTGGACTATTTCAGAATGGGCTCCTTCTGTAGTAGCGCCCTCACCGGTTTATCTGGGTAACAACAAACTCTTTTTGACAGCCGGTTATGGTGCCGGTGGAACCGTTATTCGTCTTTCAGAATCGGGTGGAAATTTCTCTGCCAAGCTGGAATCGAAATTTTCACCCCACGAAGGGCTGGCCTCTGAGCAACAAACGCCCATTCTGAATAATGGTTTTATTTTCGGTATCTTACCCAAAGATGCAGGTGCCAATAGAAATCAGTTTGTATGTTATAAATCTTCCGATTTGCAAACACCGGTTTGGCTCAGCGGAAAAGCAAACCGATTCGGACTGGGACCCTACATTCAGCTGAACGATATAATCCTGATTTTAAACGACGAAGGAACATTGAATATGATTGAGGCCTCCACTAATGCTTTCAAACAATTGAATCAGAAAAAACTATTTGAAGGATCGGATGCCTGGGGGCCTATGGCTTTTGCCGATGGTTATTTACTTTTACGCGATTCAAAAAACATTTATTGTCTGGATTTAAAACCATAAAGTGATGAAAAAAAATGCTTTGACATTCTTGCTGATTCTGGTTGTCATCGTTGGATTGGTCGTATTGGGAAAACTTATGATAAAGCCGACCTACGATAATCAGGCAAAAAACCCGTACGATCTGAATTTGGATAGTATCGGGCAAATTGCAAAAGAAAAATATGGCGATTATAGTTCATCCATACTGGCAGTCCCCTTTAAAACAGCCAAAGCGTTGGCAGTAGATTCTGAAAACACGATCTACGTTTCGGGAGACCATAAAATTCTGATTTTAACACCAAATGGGGAGAAAGTCAGAGCGTTTGAAACTGGCAAAACGACTGCTACAGCTTTGGTAGTAGGTCCCGATCATAAAATCTATGCAGCTTTTGAAAACCATCTAATTACGTATTCAGCCGATGGTCAGATACTTAAAAAATGGCCGGTAATAAATGAATCTTCCTACATCACATCACTGGCAATTCTAATGGACATTCTATATGTAGCCGATGCAACAGAAGCTTCGGTTTATAAATATAAAACCGATGGTACTTTTATCCGGTCTATTGGATCCAGAGACAACAAGGATGCCAGTACGTTTATTTTGCCAAGCAACTATTTCGATGTCGCTGTAGATTCAGACGGAGCGCCCTGGGTAGCCAATACCGGTAAACATAAACTGGTTCATTTCGATTCGGAGGGCATATTGCTATCCTCCTGGGGTGAAACATCTTCGGCAGTGGAAGGTTTTTGCGGGTGTTGCAATCCTTCGCATTTTGCAATTATGAAAGATGGTTCATTTATAACGGCCGAAAAAGGCATTGTACGCGTTAAAAAATACAATTCAGTTGGCAAGTTTGAATGTGCCATCGCCGGCCCTGAACAGTTTAAACCGGGTGCAACCGGACTTGACATTGTCGTAAATTCTGAAAATGAAATTCTGGTGCTGGAACCCAATGGAGGAAAAATTCACCTTTTCAAATCAAAAAATAGCACGCTATGAGCGAAAAGAAAATGGAGAAATCCACGCTTTTAAAACCGGACAAACCCATTAACCGGCGCGATTTTTTCAAGACCGGATTAAGGGCTGCTGCCATCCTGTCTTTAGCCTCTGTTGCCGGTTATAGCTTACGTAAATCAACGTCAGACGATCTTGTTTGGCAAATTGACCCGAATAAATGTGTTCAATGCGGTCGTTGCGCAACCAATTGTGTCCTGGCACTTTCGGCGGTAAAATGCATGCACAGCTACCAGATGTGCGGTTACTGCGATTTATGCGGAGGGTATTTAAAACCGCAGGCAAAAAATCTGAACACTGCTGCCGAAAATCAGATGTGTCCCACTAAAGCTTTGAAACGCGCCTTTGTGGAGGCCCCCTATTATGAATACCATATCGATGAAGTTTTGTGCAACGGTTGTGGAAAATGCGTGGAAGGTTGCGGGGCTTTTGGAAACGGATCGTTGCAATTGCAAATCAATCAGAAAATTTGCAAGAATTGCAACCAATGTGCCATCTCCGAAGTTTGCCCCTCAGATGCCATCAAACGGATTCCGGCCAGCAAGGCTTATTTGATGAGAACCGGCTTTTCGGAGACTAAACCAACCAATGTATAAACGATACTAAATAAATCTCTGTGGGAAGAATTAAATTCATAGTCATCAGCCTTTCACTTTTTATCATAAGTCAGATAAGTAGTGCAGAACAACGATTTCCTGCACCGGAATTTGAATCGGGTTATGTCGTACCTGAGACTCAGACGGTCGCCCCCAGATCCTTGACATTTGAATATCTGGATGTGTTTGTGCTGTTCGCCTTATTGTCGCTTATGAGCTGGTTTGTACTGAAAAAGCGATCACGCCCGGGTATTTTATGGACGAGTATTTTTTCGATCATTTACTTTGGGATTTTCCGTATCGGCTGTGTTTGCTCCGTCGGATCCTTGCAAAATGTGACCTTATCCGTCTTTCAGTCGGATTACATCATTCCAATAACGGTCGTAGCCTTTTTTGTTCTGCCTTTAATTTTCACCCTATTGTTTGGACGTACGTTCTGTGCCGGTGTCTGTTTTATGGGTGCTGTTCAGGATTTAGTCCATATTAAACCTGTAGCTATACCAACCTGGCTTAGCAAACCGCTTCGGGCTATACCCTATATTTACCTGACGCTGGCTGTATTGCTTGCAGCAACCGGAGCCGATTTTATTATTTGCCGGTACGATCCGTTTATCGGATTGTTTCGGATGAATATGACCTTCGGAATGTTTGTTTTCGGCATTTCGATCTTGATTCTGGGCATTTTTATAGGTCGACCCTACTGTCGCTTTCTGTGTCCATATGGGGTTCTGCTGAGTTGGATGTCAAAGCTTGCCTTTTGGCACACCACCGTTACACCAACTGTATGCATTCAATGCAAATTGTGCGATCAATCCTGCCCAGTCGACGCCATTAATAAACCGGTAACGATTAAGCCGGAGTCTGTTGAAAAAGGCAGAAAGCGGTTGATTTTACTCTTTCTTCTACTTCCTGTTTTTATATTTACCGGAGGTTTTCTGGTATCCAGATTGTACAAACCAATTGCCACCATTCATCCCATTGTTCACCTGGCTGAAGAGATCAAATGGGAAACAGATCATCATCAAAAAACAGGTTCGGAAGAATCGGAGGCTTTTCATACAAGTGGTATATCTGAACCCCAACTTTTCAGCGAAGCTGGCAGTATTCAGTCTTTATTTTATACGGGAACCTGGTTGGGCGGTGCATTCCTGGGTTTCATTTTTGGTCTTGCCTTACTAAAAACGGCCAGAGTACGACGTCAGACCGATTATGTACCCGATCGTGGAAATTGTGTCAGTTGTGGAAAATGTTGGAAATATTGTCCCGTTGAAAAACAAGTTAAATAGTCTCTTTATGATAGATAAACCGAGCATCAAAATTTTATCAAAATACCTGATTCTGTTATCGATAACAATCCTTTCCATTGTTAGCGTTTTTATGATTGTAAATTATTTGCAACTAAAAATTCACAACCCGATAGAAAGCAACACCGTCGATACCCTGGTAAAAAAGCTTGGGACATCGGGTAGTGATCAGGAGCTCCGGGAACAAATCAGAGCGGTGGATCTGCTATCCAGGAAAGCATATTTTTCGTCGCTGTGGCAACTAAAAACCGGTGCCTGGATGTTGCTTGGATTTGGTCTGCTTTTCCTCGTTTCCCTAAAAATATATACCAAAAAAGAATCGATTGAAAGTACGCCGATTGTGAAACCCGATCATTTTTGGGCGGTAAAATCGAAAGAAAGAAAATGGATGATTCTTAGTGTAGGAACTATGGCAATAGTGGCTCTCTTGTTATCCGTATTCTCCAGTCAATATTACTCCGATTTCAGTGGATTTTCCACAAAGGAGAAATTGCCAGAAGTGAGCAGTAAAAATCAGATCCCTTCAGCTGATACAACCGCAACTCCTCAAGACTCTGTGTCATCAGTCCTTGATTCAGTAGATGTAGCCGATTATCCTACATCGGCAGAAATCAAAAGCAATCACCCCAGCTTTAGAGGACCTTTTGGACTGGGAATTAATTATAAAACTAAAATCCCAACCGATTGGGATGGAGCTTCGGGCAAAAATATTATCTGGAAAAAGCCATTACCCTTACCCGGATTGAATTCACCGGTGATCTGGGGGGATTATATTTTTCTGGCAGGTGCAAATGCAACAACTAGAAAGGTTTTCTGCTACAACCGGTTAAATGGAAAACTGATTTGGGCGAAAGAAGTTAAAAATATTCCCGGAAGTCCTGCTACTTCTCCAAAAGTAACCAACGATACCGGTCATTCGGCCTCCGGGTTATGTACCGATGGCAAGCGAGTCTATGCTATTTTTGCAAACGGAGACCTCATTTGTTTTGATTACGAAGGGAAACAGGTATGGGCAAAAAATCTGGGTGTACCCAACAACCATTATGGGTATGCGTCGTCCCTGCAATTTTTCAAGGATAAATTAATTGTGCAATACGACAACAACAAGTCCTGTAAGCTGATGGCACTTTCCACACATACAGGCACTGAAATTTGGAGTACCAAGAGAGATGGACTCATATCCTGGTCTTCCCCCATTGTGGTACCAAAAGGAAACAGTGCAGATATTGTGGTTGTTAACTCGCCCAACGTTGCTTGTTACAATGCCGAAACAGGTAAGGAAAAATGGAAAAAGGAATGTTTGTCCGGAGAAATCGGGCCATCTCCTGCTTACGGTAACGGAATGGTTTTTGTCGCACAGGAATATGCAAAAATGTTGGCACTCAAAGATGGAAACATCGTTTGGGAAAAATACGACTACCTTCCAGATGTTTCAAGTCCCGTAGCCTATAAAGACTTTGTTTTCTGTACAACTTCCTACGGGGATATGGTTTGCATGAGTCAAAAGGACGGTACCGTCATCTGGCACAATGAATTCGATAATGGATTTTACGGTTCACCCGTCGTTGTAGATGGAAAACTTTACTGCACCGATAGAACAGGTACGACGGTTATCGTACAGGCAAGCGGTGAATTCAAAGTGATTGGTCAGCCCTCCCTGGGGGAAAAGTCCGATTGTACACCCGCCTTTTCAGAGGACCGGATTTATATTCGTGGGCACAATAATTTATATTGCATCGGCAAAAAATAAAACGTAATGGAGCAAGACATCCAACATATAGTAGAAAAGATCGTTTCTGAAACCGGGACTCATAAAAATAAACTGATTCCGATTCTTCAGGCTATTCAGGCTGAATTCAACTATCTGCCTCAGCAGGCATTGGAAAAAGTATGCGAACTGACTGAAATTACGCAGTCTCAGATAACCGGTGTTTCTACCTTCTATTCTCAGTTCAGACACTCGCCTGCCGGAAAACACACCATAAAGGTGTGTGTCGGCACAGCCTGCCATGTAAAAGGCGCCTTACAGGTTTACGATGCCTTTAAACGCAATCTGAAACTCGAAGGAATGAAGGATACGGATGCAGAAGGTCTTTTTACGCTGGAACAGGTGGCTTGTCTGGGCTGCTGCACGTTGGCTCCCGTCGTGCAAATAGACCACGTGACCTATGGAAAAGTAAGCCAAAATGAAATAACACAGGTGCTCGAGGATTTTTTAGGAAAAAGTAGTCAGAACGAATCGGCTAAAAATGAATTTGTTCGCTCGGAACTTAAAAAAGGAGAAATCCGTCTGGGTTTGGGCTCCTGCTGCGTGGCAAGCGGAAGTTCTGAAATACAGAAGGAAGTCAATCACATCCTTTCCAAAAACAACCTCTCAACAAACGTCAAACAAGTGGGTTGCGTTGGTATGTGCCATCAGGTACCACTGCTCGAAATCATTGAAGAAAATAAAGAACCGGTGTTGTACTCAAAAGTAAAACCGGAAGATGTCAAGGCCATTTTGTTGCATCATTTTAAACCGGCAGGTTTCGGACATCGGCTTAAAAGCAGGTTTTTGAATGCCCTTGAAAATTTATACGACCATCCGGAACTCTCTCCTGTTACCAACAGACATCTGGATGTGCGTGAAAAGCAAGTAGACAACTTTCTGAACAAACAAAAACACATAGCAACTGAATTAAAAGGGTCAATAAACCCTGTCGATATTCAGGAATACAAAGCAAATGGCGGATTCAAGGCACTGAAACATTGCCTGAATGACCTGACTCCCGAACAAGTCGTTGATCAGATAAAAATCAGCGGTTTAAAAGGCCGTGGAGGTGCAGGTTTTCCGACATGGATCAAATGGAATTTGGTTCAGAAAGAGCAACGAGCTGAAAAATACGTAATTTGCAACGGCGACGAAGGCGATCCGGGAGCTTTTATGGACCGAATGTTGCTCGAGTCTTTTCCATTCCGCATCATCGAGGGTTTAATTATTGCTGCGTATGCAACCGGTGCGACAAAAGCTTTTTTATACATTCGCGCAGAATACCCATTGGCTGTCAAACGGATACAGGATGCCATCAAAGAGTGTATGAGCCATCATTATTTGGGGAATAATTTATTAAACAGCTCTTTTTCACTGGAAATGGAAGTTTTTCAGGGAGCAGGTGCCTTTGTTTGCGGGGAGGAAACAGCCTTGATAGCCTCCATGGAAGGCGAACGCGGTATGCCCAGAATCAGACCGCCCTACCCTGCCAAACAGGGACTTTTTGAGTATCCAACCTTGGTGAATAATGCCGAAACCCTGGCTAGTATTGCCTGGATTATTCGCAATGGTGCCGAAAAATTCAATGCTATTGGAACCGAGGACAGTTGCGGTACCAAAGTCTTTGCTCTGGCCGGAAAAGTGGAACGCGGCGGTCTGATAGAAGTGCCAATGGGCATCACCATCAATGAAATCGTGAACGATATTGGTGGCGGTATACAAAATGGGAAGAAATTTAAGGCGGTACAAATCGGAGGTCCATCCGGCGGTTGTATTCCGGCCTCGTTGGGCGATACGCCCGTCGATTTCAAGCATTTAATCGGTATTGGTGCCATGATGGGATCAGGTGGTTTGGTTGTATTGGATGAAACGGATTGCGCCGTCGACATTGCCCGTTATTTTCTCAGTTTTACACAAAACCAATCCTGTGGAAAATGTGTTTTCTGCCGAACCGGAACCAGGCACATGCTGACCATTCTCGAACGAATCTGCCACGGACAGGGCAAACTTGAAGATTTGGATTTGTTGGAAAACTTAGCCAGAAAAATCATCAAAGGCAGTCTGTGCGGTTTGGGAAAAACGGCTCCCAATCCAGTGCTGACCTCCTTGCGCTATTTCCGGGAAGAATACATTGCACATATAAACGGTCATTGCCCGGCCAAAAAATGTGCTGCCCTTATTCAATACACCATTGATGAAAGTTGCATCGGTTGTACCAAATGTGCCCAAAATTGTCCGGCAGATGCGATCGAAAACACGCCACACCAACTTCACCACATCGATGTTGAGAAGTGCATCAAGTGCGATGTTTGCCGAATGGTTTGCCCCGTTGATTCCGTTCAAATAGTTTCTTAAACCCATTGCAAGACAATTACAGATGCCTGAAATAAAGATAAATAACCTAACCATACTTGCCCATCCGGATGAAACCATTTTATCCGCAGCAAATCGAGCCGGAATATCGATACCTACCATGTGTTGGGTGAAGGCATTAAACCCCTCCACATCGTGCATGGTCTGTGTGGTTCAGGATATGCGGAATGGTAAGATTGTGACCGCCTGTTCTGCCAAAGTGGAAGAGGGAATGAACATCATTACAGACAATGAGGAAGTACTGGATATGCGGAAAAGCGCCCTGGAACTACTTCTGAGCGAGCACTACGGGGACTGCGAAGCACCTTGTCAACGGTCTTGTCCGGCTGAAATGAATATACCGCTGATGAACAGGCTTATTTCGGAAAACCGCATGGAGGAAGCGCTTAAAATAGTGAAGGAAACCATCGCACTACCGGCCATTCTGGGCTATATTTGTCCGGCTCCCTGTGAAAAAGCATGCCGCCGCAAGGACATTGATGAACCTGTCTCGATTTGTCTGCTCAAACGTTTTGTGGCAGAAAAAGATTTAAATTCGGATAAACCGGCATTACCGCTTTTAAAACCGGACAACAGCTTGAAAATTGCCATTATAGGCTCAGGACCAACAGGTTTGTCAGCCGCATTTTACCTGGCTCAAAAAGGTTTTACCTGTCATGTTTACGATAAAAATGAGCTGCCCGGAGGAAAGTTCCGCACAGATGTTCAGGAAGAACGTCTTCCACGAAAGGTTTTGGATCAGGAAATTGACGTTTTAAAATCTTTACAGGTTGAGTTTTTTCAAAATCAAACAATCAATTCCACCGATATTGAAAACACGCTCTCCAAAAAATACCTGTATATTTTAGTTGCAACCGGTGCTGAAAACACCATCGTTACGGAAGGTTTTAAAACAACGAACTATTCCGGACTCAAAGAACTTTCCATTTACGAAGTAAATAATTGCCACCTCTTTGTTCCTGTACAGGTACCCTCCAAAAGCAATCTGGCAGTCCGTGCAGTAGCCTTGGGACGGAAATCCAGTGAATGGATCACGACATTCATAGATAAAAAATACATCCAAATGCCGGCACATCGTTTTAATTCGGTCTATAAACGCATTACACCGGAAAATCAGTCGGAATTTCTAAAGGATGCCAAAAATCATTTGTCCCGAGCTTTGAAAAGCAATACACTTCAGGGCTTCACCATAGAGGAAGCCATCAAAGAAGCAGAACGCTGCCTTCACTGCGATTGCCGCAAAAAAGAAGCATGCATTCTACGAAATTTATCTTCGGATTATAAGGCAAGCCAACGGGTTTATACCTTTGTCACACATCAGAAAATGGTCAAGAACACCGATCACGATCTGATTGTTTTTGAACATTCAAAGTGCATAAAATGTGGTATTTGCATTCAAATCGCACAGGCAGAAGGTGATAAAACCGGATTTGCTTTCGCCGGACGCGGATTTGATGTCCAATTGACTATACCCATCGAAAAAAACATACGTGTACTGACCAATGAAACGGTGATTCGTTGTGCAAAAAACTGTCCAACCGGAGCTATCTCCTTAAAAAAAGACTAAAATGAGAAAAAGCATTTTAAGTATCGTTTCATTCTTTCTTTTCCTGGTCAGCTTTGCGCAAAACGGCACAAACTGGCCCAATTACAGGGGCAGTAATATTTTGAACGGCGTATCAAACAGTCTATTGAATACTCCCATCAAGCAGATTTGGTCCTATAAAACCAACGACGAAATAAAATCATCGCCTGTTATCAGCGAAAACATGATTTATATCGGTTCAACGGATGGTTACGTTTATGCGTTGGATATGAAGGGCACTTTAAAATGGAAATATAAAACAGAGGCAGCCATTGAAGCATCACCGATTTTAATAAAGAATACCGTTATAATAGGCAGCATGAGTGGTACCGTTTATGCGCTGGATAGCAAAACCGGAAAATTAAAATGGAAATTCAAGACCGGCGGCCAGATCATGGGAGCGGCGAACTGGCTATCAGATGGAACAAACATTCAAATTCTGGTACCAAGCTATGATTTTAACCTGTACAGTCTCCATTTGAAAACAGGAAAACTGAACTGGAAATGTGAAACCGACAATTACATAAACGGTGCAGCAGCGACCGATAATAAAAAGATAGTCTTTGGTGGCTGTGATTCATACATGCACATCATCAACGCGAAAACCGGAAAGAGTCAGGCAAAAATAGAAATCGGAACCTATGTTGCTGAGTCAGCTGCCATAACGGAAAATCTGGCATTTGTAGGTGATTATGATGGAGGTTTCACCTGTGTAGATCTAGTAAATAACAAAATAAAATGGAAATTTACCAACCCAAAAGGGACTCCATTTTTAAGCTCACCGGCCGTATTTATGGACAAAGTAATTATTGGTTCGAACGATAAAAAAGTGTATTGCTTTAACAAACAATCCGGAAAAATCCTGTGGACCTATCAAACTTACGGTAAAATTGAAAGTTCACCTGTCGTATTGAAAAATAAGGTTATCGTCTGTTCAAACGATGGAAATATCCATTTTATAGCACTGGCTACCGGTAAAAAATTATACAGCTATCCACTTGGTATAGCCATGAAAAGTAGCCCTGCCGTAATCAACGGTTTTCTGGTGGTGGCCGGTAAGGATGGTAAGGTTTATGCATTCAAAAGTTTAAAGTAAACAATTATGAAAATAGCCTATTTACTCCCTGGTTCCGGCGGGTCATTTTATTGTGGCAACTGCACCAGAGACAAGGTCCTTACCAAATCCATGAAAGCGACCGGACATGAAATTCTCATGATCCCCATGTATCTGCCCTTAAATTTAGACGAATGCGAAACGGATGCCCCCATTTTTTATGGTGCATTAAATATTTATCTGAAACAACTGAGTCCCCTGCTTCAAAGAATCCCCAATGGATTAAAACGATTCTTTGATTCAGAAAAGGTTTTGCGTTTTGTGGCCAAACTTTCCGGATCGACCAATCCGGAAGGCAACGAGAACATGACCATATCCATGCTAAAAGGAGCGAATGGCAGGCAGGCAGAAGATCTGGATACACTGATCAACTGGCTAAAGGAACACGAAAAACCGGATGTGGTACACCTTTCCAACGCCCTGCTTTCGGGTATGGCAGAAAAATTAAAAAAAGAATTGAATTGTGTGGTCGTTTGTACGCTTCAGGACGAAGACGAATGGGTGGATGCCATGAAAGAGCCCTACACTTCAACCACCTGGAAATTAATTGAATCCAATGCCCAATACATCGATGCTTTCATGGCAGTAAGTGATTATTATGCACACTTGATCCAAACAAAAATCCAGGTACCAGCAGAAAAAATACACGTCGTTTACAACAGCGTCAGCATCGATTCCATTCGAAAGAATACGCACGATGAAAGCTACCACACCATTGGATATATGTCGAAAATAAACAGCCTTTTCGGTGCGGATTTGCTTTTCGACGCTTTTGTTGAATTGAAAAAAGAGGACCAATTTTCAGGCCTTAAACTCAAATACACAGGTGGTTATACCGATGATTATAAAAAAATAATCCAACATATCCAGAAAAAATCCAGGAAGTACCATTTGGAAAATGACATTGAATTTTTCGACGATCTAACGGCTGCAGGCAAAAATCAGTTTTTGGATTCCATCAGTTTATTTTGTGTCCCCTCCAGACGAAAAGAAGCCTTTGGCATTCAGATACTGGAAGCCTATGCCGCTGAAGTACCAACCGTTTTGCCACACATCGGAGCTTACCCCGAAATTATCGGAAAAAGCAAAGCCGGATTACTCTACGAGCCGGATACTGCCAAAAATCTGACAGATACCCTGAGAAATGTCCTTTCAGACAGAGATTTATATCAACAACTCAAACAAAATTGCCATCCAACCATTCGCTCGGTTTTTAACCCTATTGAACAAACCAATCAGATAGTGGATGTTTACAAGCAATGTTTAGTAAACCAACAATAATAGCCAAAATACGATGCTTAAAGTTGAAAATTTATCCAAGTCGTTCGAGAACCAGATCATACTTGACAACGTCTCCTTTCATGTCGAAAAAGGCGATACAGCTGCCATTGTCGGTCCTTCAGGTTCCGGTAAAACGACTTTTCTCAATATCATCGGAGCCTTAGATCTGGCAGATTCCGGAACGGTCTTTTTCAACAATCAGAACATGGGTCTGATGACTGAAAAAGAACGAAGCATCTTTAGAAACAAACACATCGGTTTTATTTTTCAAATGCACTATCTGTTGCCGCAATGTACTGTTTTTGAAAATGTGTTGATACCGACACTAACCTATACCAACCGGGCAGACAAAATGGAAGCTAAAAAAAGAGCGGAATATTTGTTGGAAAAAATCGGCATGATGGAGCATCGGAACAAACTTCCAGGACAACTTTCGGGCGGGGAATGCCAACGAACTGCTTTTGTCAGAGCCCTGATCAATCAACCCGAACTGATACTGGCTGACGAACCCACCGGATCGCTGGATGAAGAAACTGCTTCGATACTTTCCAACGAATTGATCCATTTAAATAAGGAATTCCATACCACATTGATTGTTGTGACCCATTCCCTACCTCTGGCAGATAAAATGAACAAAACCTGGCACATACACCATCATAAACTGAATGAATCCATTTAAACTACTGCTTCGAAATTTAAGATACTACAAAAAAGAGCACCTTCTGCTTTTGGCAGGGATGATTCTGAGTACGGCTATTCTGACTTCTTCACTGATTATCGGTGACTCGGTCAAGTTTAGTTTGAACAATCTGGTTTCTAAAAGACTCGGTAACACCCAACAACTCCTGCAAACTCAGGAAAAGTTTTTGCCGGCATCTTTTTCTAAAACGCTGGAAAAGCAGATTCAAACCCGTATTGCCCCTGTTTTATTGATACGGGGAATGGCTTCGTCCGATCAAAGCACTACGACAGTACCAAACATTCAGGTATGTGGCGTGGATAGCAATTTCTGGAAAACAGGTAACTGTTTCATGCCAGAGCTGAAACCAGATGAAGTCATCATCAACGAGAAATTGGCTCTAAAACTAAACCTGAAAACAGGCGATGAACTACTCATTCGCATGGAGAAAGTGCGTTTTATGACCGAAAATGCACCTTTTGTTCCGGATGACAACAACAGTTTAGCCTTGAGAATGAAGGTGAAAGCTATAGCTGACGCCCAATCGTTTGGCGATTTCAACATTAAAACCAATCAAATTACCCCCTACTCGGTTTTTTTATCCTTGAGCAGACTCTCACACCTAAATTTTAAGGGCGACTATGCAAATCTGATGTTGATTTCCGGGAACGACAAAACGGTACCGGAAATCAATGAAGCTATTAAAAAATGCTGGTCCATCCGGGAACTCAATCTGACTTTCAGGACGATAAAAAATCCAGCTAAACTAGAATTAAGCTCGGACAGGGTTTTTATTGACAATCAGATTTTAAGTATCTTACAGAAGGAAAAATTAAATCCGGAGCCGGTCTTTTCCTATCTGATAAATAAAATCCATTTAAAAAACAAGGCAACCCCCTACTCCTTTGTTTCAGCCCTGTCAACTTACCCCGACATTCAGCTAAAAGACAACGAGATTATTATAAACGCCTGGCTGGCCGAGGATTTAGGTGTTAAACTGAATGATACCATCCGTTTGCAATACTATACCCTGGAATCCTTTCGGAAACTGGAAGAACAAAGCAAGACTTTCCGTGTCAAAAAAATTGTTGAAATGGAGGGTTTTGCAGCAGACAGTACGCTGATGCCTGCATTTGAAGGCCTGGCCAATGTAGAACGATGCAGCGACTGGGAGGCTGGAATTCCCATGGACTATTCGAAAATACGAGACAAGGATGAAGCCTGGTGGAAAAATTACAAAGGCACCCCAAAAGCCTTTATCTCCTACAAAACAGCCGTGCAGCTATGGGGCACCAAATTAGGAAATGCCACCTCCATACGATTTGATGAAAAGACAGATACAACAATCCTGGTAAATAAACTATTAACTGCGCTTCAACCGGGCAATGTTGGAATAAACCTAACGGATATCAAAACCAATTCGACTTGGTCAGCTTCAAATGCCGTCGATTTTTCCCAACTTTTTATCGGTTTGAGTTTCTTCCTGATCCTGGCTGCCTTTCTTTTAAGCGGTTTGCTGTTTTCGATGCTAATGGTCGAACGCAAACAAGAACAAGGAGTCTATCTTTCACTGGGTTTGCCACGCAGGAAAATCTATCAGCTCTTTTACTCCGAGGGCATGCTGAATGCCCTAATAGGCAGTTTTGCGGGAATTTTTGGTGGTATTCTGGTCAGCCATCTGGTGTTGTTTTTTCTCAATTCCATTTGGTACGACATTGTACGCACATCTTCCATTCAACTGTATATCAACCCAATGACATTGTTTATAGGCTTTATAAGCAACATCCTTTTAGCTGCTATTGTTGTCGGTTTGGTTTTAAGATCGCACTTTAAGAAACAAATCGGTGAACTGACTAAAAAAACGACAGTCCTTCAGGATAACCGGGTCAAAAAGTATCGAAAAATAAGTTTGTGGCTGACACTCTCAACCCTCGCTTTATTCGTAGTTCTCGTTTTATATAGTTTTTTAAACGATTTGTATCAAAACAGCTCCATTTTTCTACTGGCAGGTTTTTTACTTTTGATTTCCATGAACTCCTGGTTTGCTTTTTTACTTTTAAAAAGTAGAAAAACACAGTCGGAAATACTGACCAACACTTTTTTGGCCTTCAGAAATCTGAGTTTTGACTTTAAGCGAAATGTGACCATCACGGCTATTTTGTCCATTGGAATTTTTATCGTTCTTTCCACAGGGGCCAACCGCATCGATTTTGGACAAGATGCGGACAAAAACAATTCAGGTACCGGTGGTTATCCATTTTTTATTAAAACGAACCTGGGTGTCAACGCAGATCTGTCTACTGTTGAGGGCAAAAATAAAATGGGTTTAAACGATGATTATACGGATTTAACCCTAGTGCAAATGCTTCAATATGAAAGCGATGATGCCAGTTGCCTGAATTTAAACAGGATCATTCATCCTTCCATTTTAGGAGTAAGAACGACTGATTTTACAAAGCGTAAAGCTTTCTCCTTTGTAAAAGCCGTACCTGGTGCCGAAAAAAATTCGTGGGAATTACTCAATCAGAAAATGGCCCATAACTGCATCCCTGCCATTGCCGATCAGACCGTCATCACCTGGAGTCTGGGCAAAGCACTTGGTGACAGCGTTAAATACACCAATGAAAAGGGGGATACGATCTACCTGGTACTGGTAGGAGGCCTTGCCAATTCAGTATTTCAGGGCAATCTGATCATTTCGGAAAAAAACTTCACCAAACACTTTCCATCCATCAGTGGCAGTCGAATCATGTTGGCAGATGTTCAGGCATCACAGCGTGAAGAATTGAGAGAAAATCTGGAAGGTGCACTAAAAAATCAAGGTGTGGATATTGAGAACTCCACAGATGTATTGGCCACATTCAACTCAGTGACCAACACCTATCTGGATATTTTTCTGGCTTTGGGAGGATTAGCCTTAATTCTGGGTACTTTCGGAATAGCCATCAGTATGATTAAAAGCATTCATTCCCGTAAGAATCAATACGCCATCATGCAGGCTTACGGCATAACACCAAAAAATATCCGGAAAATTATCATTCTGGAATTTATGATGGTCCTTTTTGCCGGAATGACGATTGGACTTATAGCTGCCTTTATGGCCAGTCTGCAAAGTTTATTGACTGGTAATTCAGCAGTTCCTTATGGTCTGCTAGCTTCCATCATTTTACTTTTTACACTGAATGGCTATGTCTGGATACAAACAGGTACTGCCATGAGTGTAAAAAGGAAAATTCTTTCAGATTTGAGAAATGAATGATCAAATTGAATAATACGGTCAACTTCCCAAGTCATAATAAATCGAATTAAGTACGCACCATACAAAGATTATTGACAAAAACAGATTACTGATCAATGTAAAAAAAACGATGTGAACCACATAAATAATGTCAGATATTTTATCAATTACTCAAATAACTGATTACATTTGCATCATATATTAAGGATGAATTCATTGTATGGAAACACGTATTAATATAGCAAAAGACCCTATTTCTTTCTTTTCCTACACCCTATCCCAAACAAAACACAAGTATAAACCATTAAACCCCTTCACAAAATGAAAACATTAGTTGCATCCCTTATTTTCACCCTTTGTGCCTTTTCATTAATGGCTCAGACTCCTGTCAGTCTTAAATTAAATCTGGAAAAAGGCAAAACGTACACGATAAAAACAACCGGTAAGCAAGCCATTAAGCAAACAGTCAATGGACAGGATTACGCTGTTGAAGTCAATTCAAACTCTGTTCTCACTTACAAAGTCATTCAACAGGTGAATGAAATGATGGATATCGAATTTAAATTTGACACCATTTCGATAAAAATAAGTTCGCCTATGTTTAACAAAGAAACCAATTCAGCCAAATCCGGAAGCAGTGACCCACTGGAGATAATCATGAATAAGTTAAGTACCTATAAATTGATTGCAAAGATTTCAACAGCCGGAAAATTCATTGGTTTTGTAAACTATGGACACTATAAAGACAGTGTGATGTATGTTTTAGACTCGATACCAGCTACAAAAAGAGATGATGCCAAAAAACAGGCAGACGGATTGTTGAAGGAATCAGCTCTACAAAGTATGATTGAACCTTTCTTTGCATACCTACCCGAAAAAGCAGTGATAGCTGGCGATACCTGGGAAAGTTCCTTCTTCAATACAACTGGAGAATTAAGCCTTCTTTCGGCTAATTCTTATGCGCTTAAAAGTATTGACAACAAACTGGCAACAATATCCGGTACGACTGAAATTGAAGCAATGCCCTCAACAGACTCCAACGCTCAAATGACTCAGGAACTGAAGGGAAATGCAACATTCGATGGCACCATTGATTTGAAAACCGGACTGGCTTTGAAAAACACATCAACAATCCATTGTGAAGGCACTACGACAGTAAAGAATAATGGTAATGAAATGAAAATGCCTATGAAATTGGACGGCCAGACTGTAACTGTAATGACAAAATAAGATAGCATATAATGACTCATAAAATTTTGATCGTACTCTTTTGTCTGGTTGCAGTGAATGCAAATGCAAGACAAGTGATAACAGGAAGCCTGACCGATAAAGAAACAGCAACACCCATTGTAGGCGCTGATGTCGAATTAATACTTTTACCAGACAGCAGCACCCTTGAATTAACAAAAACAAACTCAGCCGGGCTCTTCCTCTTTTATAAAGCAGACACTCTTAACACCTATTGTTTAAGGGCGAAGCAAATGAATTTCAAGCCCCTAATTCTCGCTATTGACACCAAAAAGAAAAGCATGATCAACAATATTGGTGCGATAACCATGGAGCCAAAAGCTTTCAATCTTAAAGAGGTTGTTGTAAATGGCACCAAGGTTAGCGTCACAGAATTGGGCGACCGAACCGTTTATGGCATACCCGAAGCTTTTCAGAAAAGTTCAACCGACGGTCTTGATGTGCTTCGAAAAATACCATCGGTACAGGTTGATTATATGAATGAGGACATTACCGTCAACGGAAAAACAAATATTAAGATTGAAGTGGACGGCATCACCAGGGATAAGGGTTATCTGAAAAGGTTACATCCGTCTCAAATCAGTAAGATGGAAGTCATTACCAGCCCTTCGGGAAAATACGATGCGGACGTGGATGCTGTCATCAACATCGTGACCAACCCTGCCATGCGTTATGGCTTGAAGGGGATGGCCTATTTGGGTGGCATGCCTATAAGTTCAGATTCCTATATGGGCTTGTCAAACGGAAGTCTCGATTACGGAATGGAGAAGGTATCTTATTATGTTTCGGCAAATTACATGCCCCAGCATTTCAAAATCGAATCCGATATGAACCGTATAGCCGGAAGTGACAGACTCCAGAAAAACGGATCCACAGCGTTCCAGGGAGGCAACGCCAATTTTAATGCAGGATTTATTTACGATCCGAATGAATTGAACGACATTAACCTGAATGTTTCGTACAACAACTCAGCAAATAAAACCGAAAATGACAACTGGAATTTTTCAAGCGGAAATATGAACAGCATCTTCAGGACTGTCAGCCATTCAAACAGCAAGAATGACGGGTTAACATCATCCCTTTTTTACAAGCATAAGTTTGATAAGAAAACCCAGCACGGCCTGGAAGCTGAGCTGAATTATTACAACAGCCTGAACAGCAGCACCACCACAAATTTCCAAAATACCTACTACAGCTCAGTCGACACTTCTGAACTTTTTCGCAGTGCTTTGCAAAAAGAATTTACCGATACCAAAGTTCAAAATATCTGGGGACAGACAAACTACACGTTGCCATTTGACAGTGTTTATACCTTTAATATAGGTCTAAGTGGAAACTTCAATAAGTACAAAACAGACAATACCAGCTCGCTGATCAATGCTTTCAACATGGATTATTCCGATTTTCGCATGGGAGGTTATGCTGAGTTATCCAGAATTTTCAAAAAAGGAAGTTTACGTATTGGATCAAGGTTTGAGAGCTCACACGTTATCATCAACTTGGGTACACCGACCAATTACAGCTCACCCCTTCCATATGTAAATGGTTCCTTAAAATTTAATGATGCCAACAGCATCAAGCTGGCTTATTCCCGAAGAGTCATCAGACCTTCCAGTGGACAGCTTAATCCCTTTGTCAGTATGGTAGACAGTCAGACCGTCAGTCATGGTAATAAAGATCTGAAACCAGCATACAGAGACAATTTCCAGTTAACATACAATACGAAGGTGATGATTAAAAAAGTATCGTTTAATGTCTCCCCTCAGTTGTTTTACGAACATAAGACCGGTCTGATTGAAACAATTTTGAGTCAAAACAGCGTGACAAATTTGTTCGAAAGCGTACCGACCAATATCTCGAACGGTTACGAAGCCGGAGGTGCTCTATCACTCAATTCGCAGATAGGCAAAGTGATGCTGAATTCCAATTTCAGGTATTCGTACAACCACATAGACCGGTACCAAAATCAGATTGATCCGACCAACCAGCAAAGCTGGAACTGGAATTCGTTTGTGCTGTTTCCATTACCCAAGGATTTTCAGTTTATGGCCATGACATATATTTCCGGCCCTGTACTGAGCGGACAAACAGAAATAAAGTCTTCGGGTTTTTTCATGTGTGGCATCATGAAACAAATCAAAACCAATCATTCTCTTCGGTTGATGGCATTCAATCCCTTTGCCGACAAGTTCTTTAACAGTGAAACAACGATCAGGAACGACGCCCTTTATCAAAGGCAAAATACCTATATGAAGAGTCAGGGCAGCTTTATGCTGATGTATGTTTATTCCTTTAAACTGGGTAAAACATTTGATAAAGCGAAACACGGTGTAGAACAGCAGGTTCAGGATAATTTAATAAAACTGCCTGTAAATTTCTAGGAAAGATAGACTTAAAATGAAGGTATACGAAGTTTTGACTTGCAGGAAACAGATTCATTCCTGGAATTTAATAAGTTAAGAAGCCCGGTAAAAAATTAAATTCGGGCATATGATCTTGAGCGCAAGATTATATACCCGAATTTGCTAAATAAACCTTTTGATTTATCTATTATTCATTATCTGCAATCTTCCCTGAAAACGTAATACTCTGCCTGTCCGGATCATTTACTGACAATTGTGCAGCTCCAGTTTCCCAGGCATCCAACGTTAAAACAACACTACGGTTATACATTTTGGTTTTGATCGTCACGATCCAATTGCCAGGTTTCTTTCCTTTTTCTAAGTTATATTTGAATTCAGTATTTGAAAATTTAATTCCATTTTCAGATGAGCCAATAGGTGCGACATACGCTCTTCCAAAATATGGTAAATAAGCCTTAATCGTATCTTTTGAAATCTTTAGTGAATAAGCAGCTGTCAGAGGTCTTGGACTATCTGCCAAAGGATAAGCAGCTTCCGCATTAAACGTAAAATCGAATGATTCCATCATTTTTTGAATTCTAAGCGCTTTTTGTTCTTTTTGTGCAACGGTTTGGGTTGACTTACAACTCATAAACATTGTTCCAGCCAGTATAGTAAAACAAACTAGAAGTGTTTTTAGTTGAATGTGTCTCATGGATTAATAGTATTTAAAGGTTCTAACAAATATATTAATAAATCGTGAAATATCTAAAGATTAAAGTTTATTTCCCAAACTTGACTGCCCTAGTTTTTAGAATTTTCCACAAAATAAGCGTATCTTTGTAGATGTATGTTACTTATTTTTGTATCAGAGCTACTTAGAATGACAATTGCCCAATAAGTAACCCTTCCATTTTCGAATAAAAGCTTAAAACACATTCTTGAAAAGACAGATGCTTCCTTTCAATGGATGTTATTGTACTTTAATTTGCATCGATTTAAAAATATGACTGAAAAAATTGTTTTAACACTGACTAAGCATCCCTTATGGGGTTACATCCTTCAGCCTGTTTTGGTTGATGAAAATGAATATGGTAAGCTTGAGATACTGGAATATGCTGATAGCAAGTCCACAGGCTTTTCCCAATTGAATGATTTGTCAAAAGAAATTGTTGTTTTGTCCGAAAACATGACCGACACAACATTGATGGAAAAATACTCAAAAGAAAAAATAAAAACCGTTGCAGTCTTTCACCGGAAAGTAAAACCGGAAGTGATAGAAGATACGATACGTCCGTATATTGAAGACATACAACACCAGATCCTCCTTATACTGAAAGAGTCAGAATTACCCCTCTATATCAGAGAAAATGTAAAAATCCGCAATTTATACGATACCGATCTGGCTGAAATTCCGGATGAATGCTCCAAAGTCATTTTTAAATTTCAAAAAGAAGAGATAGCAGAAGAGGTTGATTCTTGCATACATTATTCCATACGTGTAAAATGTCAGGAAGAAGAACTGAACATTTTCCTGAAACCCTACATTCTCTTGTGCAGTGAACCTGCAGCTATTGTTATCGATAAGCAGGTACACCTTTTCAACGATATCGATATTAAAAAACTAAAACCCTTCTTTTCAAAAAGAGAAATTGAAATTCCTCTTTCATACGAAAACACTTACATTAAGACTTTTATAAGTAACTGTCTGGAAAACAACGATGTCGTTGCAGAAGGCATTGATATACGGGAAATAAAACCATCAAAAAAGGCCATTCTTGCCCTCGATACGGATTCAAACAATTTACCAGTAATGAAGATTACGTTGAAATACGAAGAGAATGAATACCCGCTTGATTATAGTTCTAAAAAAATAGTGCAAGCATTGGAAAACGATGGCAAGGCTTCTCTTATTTGGTTCACTCCTGATAAAGCCTGGGAAAAAAGCCTGACGGGTAAACTTTTAAAAGGCGGAATGGAAAAAACCGGACCACAGCAATTTTCACTCAAGAAAAATAAAACCGAGTTTTTAGTGGCCAAGCAACTAAAAAACATAATGGACTGGTTCGAGCTACACAAAGATTTAATGAAACATTTTGATTTCATACAGGAACTTCCTGGCTGAAATAACATTTAATAATGCACCATTTTCTTAACTAAAAATTATCTACTTTTACGTCAAGTTTTCCAAATATAAACTTTCTTTTTGTTCATGGAGCTTGATGTAAAAACACTTTTGATTGCTCTGCTTTTAACTTTTTCAATACAGGCCATCGCATTTTCACTGAAGACCTTTACCTTGAATAAATACAATGGCACAAGATTTTGGGCGCTCGGTGAGCTGATGATTGCAATTGGTTGTGGTACGATATTCCTAAGAGTCTTTGGGCGTTATGATGGATTACTCATTATGACTGCCAATTTTCTTCAAATGGGGGGATTGCTACTCTTTTATATTGGATCTAAAAGTTTCTTCAATTTTAAGCAAAACAAACAACTTACTGATAACTGGTTTTATACTCTTTTTGCTGATAATTGCCAATTTTTCATTTATTAATAACCAATTAACTGCCAGAATCATTGCTTTTTCAGTGATCATGGTTGTTATTTCTGTTAGCATTGCATGGCTGTTTATCTATCGAAGTAAAAAGTCGTTCCGGCAATCTTCTCTTGTTGTTGGGTACATTTTCATTTTGAACAGCCTGTTTTATATATTTCGTATTATACATCATTTAACCAACGAAAAAATCGTTGACTTTTACAGATGGGATATGATGCAAGTATGCACGCTGGTTTTTACGATGTGCATTGGACTGCTATGGACATTGTCAATTATTGTGGTAGTAAATCACAGACTAAATAGAGAAGTCCAGGAAGCAAAAAACACATTTGAACTTATATTCAATACTATACCTGATGCAATTTCAATTATCGAAAAAAATCCTTGAAATACATCAACACAAACCCCAGTTTCACTAAGTTTAAAGGATACACCAAAGCGGAAGCAAAAGACACAGAAGATTTTCTAAATAATGTATGGGGAAATAAGAAAGAACATTTTATTTTAAGTGATCTTTTAGAGGCCAATGGATTCTACAACAATCAGGAGGTAACTATACGAATCAAAGACGGTTCCGAAAAAATAGCTTTATTATTTTCCTCGGAAATTACAATTAAAGAAAAGAGTTGCATCCTATCAATTGGAAGAGATATCACGGACCTGAAGCTTAAAGATCTGGAACTGGCGCAAAAGACTCAACGACTGATGGAAATGGTGGCAGAGAAAGATAAGTTTTTCTCCATTCTGGCACATGACCTGCGTGGGCCTATTTCAACCGCTGTCAGTCTGACAAGTTGGATTGTAAATCAAGCCTCCTTTATTCCTAAAAAAGAGATGATTGAATTGACTAAAACACTAAATCAATCAATTCAACCAATGAACTCCTAAATAATTTACTCGAATGGACGGGTGTTCGTCGGGGTATCATGGATTTTATGCAAATACAAATCCGTTTTCCCGAATTGATGGATTACGTACTACTCAACCTGGTAGAAATGGCAAGAAGTAAAAAAAAAACCATTCAAAACGATGTGCCGGAAGACACTCTATTTTTTGCTGATACACATATGTCTCAGGTAATCTTTCGGAATCTGATTATCAATTCCAAAAAATTCACGAATGAAGGTGGAGAAGTACGACTATCCAGTCAACAAAAGGATAATGGACAACTAATATTTTCTATCAGCGATAATGGAATCGGCATGAGTCCTGAAACGTTGAGTACATTGTTTAGGATAAATTTTAAAAACAACCGTCCCGGTACGAATGGCGAAGCCAGTTCAGGTTTGGGTCTATTACTATGTAAGGAATTTATCGAAAAGCACGGTGGACAAATCTGGGCAGAAAGTGAGGAAGAAACAGGCAGCACCTTCTCCTTTACTTTTACCTTAGATTAAAAAATATCTCTGAACATTCTAAACTAAAAAATGTTTTTATTTTATTGACCAACCTTTAGTCAGGATAAAACAAAAAACAATGAAAATCGAAAAGTCATCTCAAGACGAGTTTCTGAATGCATTGCTGTCAGGAACACACCAAAAAGCTTCAAAAATAATTTTTGACTTGTTGAATTTCAATAATCCCCTTCAAGATATTTACGAGAAGATCATCAAAAATGCGATGTATAAAATCGGGGATTATTGGGAGAACGGTACTTTAGGCATTAGTTCAGAACATCTATCATCAGCCATAGTTCAAGCCATCCAAAATGAACTTTACCTCAATATAACCTCAAAAATCAAAAATTCAAAAAAAATTGTATTAACCTGCGTGGAAAATGAACAGCATCAGATCGGTGTGAAAATGGTAGCCGATATCTTTGAAATTAACGGATGGAATACCTATTTCCTGGGTGCAGGATTACCAGCCAAAGATCTGATTGTTTTCATGAGGGATGTACAGCCAGATCTGGTAGCACTTTCTGCAACCATGCACTACAATTTAGTCAAAATGGAAAACATGATACAAGAAATTCACAAAGAAAGGCCTGAAATAACTATTTTCATTGGTGGTCAGGCTTTGCAAAAGGGAAACTACGAACATTTATTGAATAATAATAAAATATTGTATATCAAAGATTTATATTCCATTGACACCTATCTGACTGAACTCTGAAAATAAACTCGTAATTTAGAACCTGATGCAAAAAAAATTGTTTGAAACGTTGTATTCGAATTGGAAAGAGGAACTTGGTCAACCGATTTTCGAAAGCAAATCACTCTACATCGCTGAGTTTTCGTTAGATGGAAAACTTTTACAAGCAAATAAAACCATGAGTGACCTTTTCCATGGAAATCCATCAAAAAGCCTTTTAAACCCAACATTTACCAAACTCATATCCATCCATCCCGATAATTCTCTGGTGTATAAGGGTTTTCTAACAATAGGTGACCAGGTAGACCATTTTACATCTATAAACGCCACCATCTTTCGCAAAAAGGACCTAATACTAATCGTCGGCAGTATTAACGCCAACCAATTAAAAGATGAGAATCAAGAAATGAGTATGCTGAATAACCAGGTCAACAACCTGCAAAGGCAGCTCATTAAGGATAAATCCATACTCCAATCCACTTATGAACAACTGAATCTAGCCAACGAAAGTCTTAAAGAAGCCAATGCCACCAAGGATAAATTCTTGTCCATTATGGCTCACGACTTAAAAAATCCATTCAATGTCCTGCTTGGGTTTTCAGATCTACTACTGGAAAATATCCATGTTTTTTCAAAGGATGAAGTGCTCCAACAAATAAGCATCATCAATAAAACCACACACCAAACCTACGGAATACTGGAAGATTTACTCTTATGGTCAAGGTTGCAACTGGGTCGAATTGTCTTTGAACCAACCAATATGAATTTAAATGAGATATGTTTGAACGTTGTTACATCCCTCTCCGAAATGGCCAATAAGAAACATATTCAAGTCGATGTCGTTGTAAACCCCGACGCCATCGTACAAACAGACAACTTTATGTTTAAAACCATTTTACGGAATCTTGTTTCCAATGCCATCAAATTTTCCTGGCACGACAGCTGTGTCACAATTTCTGCTGAAAATGAATCTCAGATGACTGCCATTTCAGTCATAGATCATGGAGTTGGCATTCCCCCCGAGAAAATGGAAAAGATTTGGAATCTTTCAGAACAGTTTTCAACAGTTGGCACCAATAATGAAGAAGGTTCAGGTCTAGGTCTTCTGCTTTGCAAAGAATTTACCGAAAAGCAAGGTGGAACAATCAGCGTTATCAGCACACTTAGTAAAGGCTCTGAATTTCGTTTTACTGTACCAAAGGGTTCTTAAAAAACCCTCAAGGCAATAGCCGCGCAAGCCTCGGCATCAGCCAAGGCATGATGATGATTTTTCAAATCAAAGCCACAATAGGCAGACACCGTGTGTAATTTATGATTTGGCAGATGCGGTATATGTTTCCTGGAAGCACGGCAGGTGCAATAAAAGGTATAACCCGGATATTCCAACTGGTACAAATCGTGTACAGCCTTCAGGCAACCCTCATCAAAGGGGCTATTATGAGCCACAAGGGGCAATCCTTCAATTTTCGGAGCAATTTCGCACCATACATCCGGAAAATCCGGAGCACCTGCTGTATCGTTGGAAGTTAAGCCATGCACTTTGGTATTCCAGTAAATATAGAAATTTGGGCGAGGACGAATCAAACTGTAAAACGTTTCCACGATCTGCCCATCTCTGACTATCACTACCCCTACACTGCAAACGCTTGTCCTGTTGTTGTTGGCTGTCTCAAAATCTATGGCTGCAAAATCTTTCATGCTCAAATTTGAACTTTAAAAATGATTGGTAAAAATACGCATATTTTTTATATGTCTACAACAAAACAACTCCCCTGCCCTTTTACAGACTGGACAGAAATTTTGCCGTTCAGTTTACGGATCATTTGACGTGAAAGACTTAAACCAATGCCACTGCCACCCTCCTTGGTTGTAAAAAATGGAACAAAGATTTTATCCATCACAGATGGATCAATACCACAACCATTGTCAGATAATTTAATCTGTATGCAGCCAGTTTGTGTACGTAGAACAGTCAACTTTATTATCTTTCCAACAGCTATTCCCCGGCTAGAAGAAATCGCTTCAATCGAATTAGTTATTAAATTGATCATTACCTGGTTGAGTATTTTTTCATCAGTCAATATGGTATTTAATGAACTATCCAGCGCAAATGAAAAATCAATGTCATGGTTTTGAAACTCAGGCTGAAAAAGTAAACCAAGGCCATGTGCCCATGATTTCAAACCTAAAGGGGCAAAAACAGGCTGAGGCACGTGAGCCAGTTTTCGGTAATTTTCCACAAAATGAATCAACCCTTTGCCTCGACCTTCAATAACAGTAAGTCCTTCAATTGTATTGGAGACAACTGTTTGAGATAGCTTTTCCGGTTTATTTGGTACCCCATCAGTATGGTAAAAACTCAATAGAGTATTGGTCAGTGATGTTATGGGTGCAATGGAATTCATGATTTCGTGAGTCATGACACGGATTAGTTTCTGCCAGGAGTCGATTTCATTTTCATCCAACTCATGACCGATATCCTGTAAGGAAATCAATTTGAATGATTTCTCCCTAAAACACAGCTCTGAAGATTGTATGGATAAGCTGAGTAGCTCCCGGTCAACCATGGTTTTGATTGTTTTTTTTTCACCGGGTCTTAATGCCATTAAAGCATCAAATAAAACGCTATTCCTTTGTTGCAGCAGACTGATATTGGACATTTGCACCACACCAAGATATTTTTTAGCGGTACTGTTCATTATTTCAATATAGCCTTCCTTATCAAGAGACATCAAACCGGTAGAAGAATGTTCAATCAATTCTCTGTAAAATCTTTCGTTGGTCTCATTCTTTATTTTAATATCAGAAATCATACGATTCAGTGCATTCAAGCTTTTATGCAGAGCATTCAGCGACTTATCCCTCACATTTTCGGGAAAAGACAAGGTGGTATCTTCATTACGGATGGCTTCAAAGAAGTAAGCCAGTTTCCGGTTCTGAGCATTAAAAAAATGAACAAAGTTTATAACCTCAGCAATCAACAATAAACCCAGGAGCAAAACAAATACTATGTGCAATCCGGTGACTAAAACATACACCAATCCGGCTGTGGTGAAAATAAAAACCATCAGTTTCAGAATGATCAATATATCCTGTCGTTTAACTATCATAGCGTTTAAGCTTATTGTAAAGTGTCTGACGAGTAATACCCAGATGTTTGGCAACAAAAGTCAGGTTATTTCCGTATTTATTCAGGGCAGCCTGAATCATCCGCTTTTCCGCTTGTTCCAAAGTCTCCGCTTTATCTTTGGAATCAACTACACCGTTTCTGAACATGAAATCTTCCGGTCTTAAAAGATCGGAATCAGCCAGAATTACGGCCTTCTCTATGGTATGCTGAAGCTCCCTCACATTACCTGGCCAATGTTGTTTGGTCAACATTCTTAATGCTTGATTATTTATTTTCAACGATGGTTTCCGATATTTCTTTTCATAAAGTTTTAAAAAATAAGTGGCAAGCAATTCGATATCCTCGCCCCTTTCTCTAAGTGGTGGTACTTCAAGTTGAATCGTGTTTAAACGATAAAGTAGGTCTTCCCTAAATTCTTTTCGCTCCACCATGTTCAAAATATCGCAGTTTGTTGCACTCAACAATCTAATATTCAAATGAATCTGCTGATTTGAGCCCACTGGAACAACATATCTATTTTGCAATACAGTCAATAATTTCGATTGCGAGGAATAGGGTAAATTACCAATTTCGTCGAGGAAAAGTGTACCATTGTTGGCTAATTGAAATTTCCCGGTCCTGTCTTGCCTGGCATCTGTAAATGCACCTTTAACATGACCAAATAATTCACTTTCAAACAATGTATCTGTAATCGCACCCATATCGACGGTGACCAACAATTCGGACGATCGCGCAGACAGACGATGAATTTCTCTGGCTACCAATTCCTTACCGGTCCCATTTTCTCCGGTTATCAATACATTTGCATCTGTCCCGGCCACTTTTTCAATCATGCTCATGACTTTCTTCATGGCAGGAGAAGAGCCAATCATCAGGGGTAAATCTCTGTTCAATTCTCGTTTAAGAGACGTTTCCCGATTTTTCAACACATCAATTTCTTGCTTTGATTTGCTTAGCCTGAGGGCTGACTTGAGCGTAGCCAGCAATTTTTCGTTTTCCCATGGCTTCAGAATAAAGTCGCACGCTCCTTGTTTCAGTGCCTTTACAGCAAGCTCCACATCTCCATAGGCTGTAAACATGACCACCTCAATCTCTGCATTATAACGCTTTATTTCATCCAGCCAGAACAGACCTTCATTACCCGTGTTCACTCCTGCAGAAAAATTCATATCCAACAGGACCACATCAAAATCACCGCTTTTCAACAACGAAGGTATTTGTCCGGGATTTGACAGAGTCACAACAGTCTGGAATTCAAACTGCAGGAACATTTTCAAAGCACTCAGTGCACTTTGGTTGTCATCAACTATTAATAATTTTCCATCAATCATCGCTTTTAACTTCATGATCCGGTCAAAAATACATATTAATTCTTTCAAAAATAAAGATGTCCATATTTTATACACTATATCGTAAATATAATTTACACTATTAGAAAATATTTAATACCTATACTACTGACTATCTATACTTTAAATATTTGGCACGTGTTTTGATTATACAAAGAAAAAGTAATGCTATGAGCATGGACAAAACCATAACCGATAATAAACTGATCAAACCAAAACATTTGAGAATTGCCGTTCCATCCGTACTCATACTTACACTGATCCTGTTTGTCATTTTTCACAATCCAACCAGCACTTATCGCACTGATAAGGATAAAACAATTATTGAGCAAGTATTCAAGGGCCCTTTTCAGGATTTCATCCGCATTAACGGCATTGTTGAACCTATTTCGATTGTTTCGCTGGAAGCACTCGAAAGCGGCCGTGTAGAAAAAATCCTCATCGAAGAAGGTAGCATGGTTAAAAAAGGTGCTGTCATACTCACCCTTAGGAACGAAAACCTGAACATGAGTTTTACCGACAAAGCTGCCAGTTACGCCTTTCTAACCAACGAACTCAATAATCAGCTCATTGAAGTGAAGCAGCAGGAAATATCAGACAAACAGGAACTGCTTACTATTGACAACGACATCTCCGAAAAACAGCGAAAACTGGAAAAAACATCCCGCCTGTTTGCAAAAGGAGGCGTTTCGGAAGAAGAATACCTCTCGCTAAAAAACAGTTATGAGACAGCGGTCAAAAATAGGAAACTCAAAGAACAGAAAATGGCCCTTGATGCCGAACTAAGAGCCAACAAGCGTACCCAGATTGAATTGAACATGAAGATGATCAGGCAGCAGCTCGATAATCTCCATGTAAAGGCTCCTGTAGACGGACAATTGGCAGACTTCAGCCCCGAAATTGGGCAATCTGTATCCAAAGGTGAAAGCCTTGGAAAAATCAACGTGCTGACCTCCTATAAAATTACAGCAACTATGGATGAACACTACATTGACAGAGTTAAATCCAATTTGACGGCGACTTTCGAAAATCAAAGCAAACAATACAACCTGGAAGTTTCAAAAGTATTTCCACAGGTAAAAGAGGGACAATTCCGCATCGATTTTAAATTCAAGTCCCATCTTCCGCAAAATATTCGGGCCGGCCAGAGTTACAACATCAGCTTACAACTTGGAAAAACCGAGGAAGCGGTTCAGATAGCCAGGGGTAGTTTCTTCCAAAGTACAGGAGGCCAGTGGATCTATGTGCTCTCTTCCGACGAAAAATTTGCAGTGAAACGAACTATCCGGATCGGAAAGCAAAATCCCCAATACTATGAAGTGTTGGAAGGGCTTAAACCCGGTGAAAAGATCATCACTTCCAGTTATGAAATTTTCGGTGATAACGACAAAATACTGTTCAACTAATTAAAAAGACTTTAAATTAACATATTCATATAAAAACTATTCAAATGATTAAAACTGAAAATCTGGTTAAAATCTTCCGAACCGAGGATATTGAAACCACTGCGTTGAATAAAGTCAGCCTACATGTACAAAAAGGAGCATTTGTAGCCATCATGGGGCCTTCAGGCTGTGGTAAGTCTACCCTGTTAAATATTATCGGACTGTTAGACAATCCAAGTGAAGGCCTCTATTATTTCAATGACAACAACGTTTCAAAATTCAGGGAAAGCCAGCGAACAGGTCTTAGAAAAGGCAATATCGGCTTTGTTTTTCAGAGTTTTAACCTGATTGACGAACTGACTGTGTATGAGAACGTGGAACTTCCGCTTATTTACCTGAAGCTTAAGACCTCCGAACGCAAACAAATGGTGGAGGCTGTACTGGAACGTATGAAGATTGGGCATCGCCGCAAACATTTTCCTCAGCAACTGTCCGGTGGTCAGCAACAACGTGTGGCTATTGCCAGAGCCGTTGTAGCCAATCCGAAACTGATACTGGCCGACGAACCAACCGGAAATCTTGATTCTAAAAACGGTCTTGAGGTTATGAAATTACTTTTAGAGCTCAACAAAGAAGGTACAACGATTGTCATGGTGACACACAACGAACGGGATGCCGGATTCGCACACCGTACAATCAACTTGTTTGACGGCCAGATCATCAGCGAACAACAGAAACAATCGATGGAACAAGTCAGTCTATAAATAGATAAGCAGATGCACTCAAGGTATAAATTCACCCTGGTTTTAATAATTGCCGGTAATCTCTTCCTGATGGCAAGGGCCGAAAACAGCTATACCTTAGAACAGGCTCTTCTCATAGCAGAAACCAGTAGCCCTTCCATGCAAAAAGCCCAATTGAGCCGGGAACAATCACGTCAATATCTCATTGCTCAAAAGGCATCCTTGAAAGCTAGCTTTTCACTTGGACTCAGCCCGTTTAAATACAGCAATACGCGCAATTTCGATGACAGATACTCGAGTTGGTACAATTACGAATATATGAACTCAGGAGGCACATTCAGCATCAAACAGCCCATTCTGCCCACCAATACCACCCTATCGCTGGTCAACACCTTCGGTTGGCAAAATACCTATTCCAATTATTCCAACAGCATCACTTCAGATAAATCGTTTGTCAACGATATGTATCTTTCTCTTGAACAACCTCTGTTCACTTACAATTCACAACGAATGAACCTGAAAAAGCTGGAGCTGGATGTTGAAAATGCCGAGATAGAATATGTACTGGCACGTCTTTCGCTCGAAAAAAATACAACATTCCTATTTTACAACGTATACATGTCACAATTGGACCTTGATATTGCCAGAGAAGAACTCAAGAATACTCAATTAAGCCGGAACACCATAGCCGACAAGGTTGAAACCGGAATGGCCGCAAACATCGAACTCTACCAGGCAGACTTAAATCTTTCTTCAGCCAGATCAACTGTCAAAAATAAGGAAGTAGCCCTTGAAAATGCCAAGGTTCGTTTAAAACAATTCATCGGGATGGATTTGAATGAAACAATCTCCGTCGTGGCTTCAATCGGAATATCAGATTCCCTGACTATACCCATTGACAAAGCGATCGAATACGGACTTAACTCACGCATGGAACTCCGTCAGCGAAAAATTATTATTGAGAATGAACAGTTTACTCTAACCCAGACCAAAGATTACAACGATTTTGACGGCTCCATTGCTCTATCTGTCGGTTTGACAGGCAACAACGAAGTTTTACGCAAGGTCTATGACAAGCCGGCTAAAAGTCCGAGCATTGGCATTTCTTTCAGCATTCCGATCTTTGACTGGGGCGAACGCAGAGCTCGTATCAAAGCCCAGCAAGCGGCCCTGAAAAATCGAAATGTAGATCTTGAATCCGAACGAACAGGCATCGTCGTAGAAATTGGGGAAGTCTGCCGAAACATTGAAAATTACCGTGCCCAAATTGAAATTGAAAAACAGAACCAACGAAACGCAGAACTGGCCTACGACATCAGTCTGGAAAAATACAAAAATGGTGACCTGACCGGTATGGACCTGAATTTGTATCAGTCCCAGTTATCAAACAAAAAAATTTCAATGGCCCAAGCTCAGATCAATTACAAATTGGAATTACTAAATCTGAAGATTGCCACCTTGTACGATTTTGAAAGAGGGCTGTCTGTAATAAAAGACAAAAACCTTCATTAAAGTTACACGAAATCCTGTTGAGAGTTTACGAAACGAATAATATTAAAAACAAGTATGATCACACTTAAAAACATTTACAAATACTACGACAACAAATTTCAATGCACATTTGTGCTTAAAGACGTCTCTCTGAATATCAAAGAAGGCGAATTTGTTTCCATCATGGGCCCCAGCGGTGCCGGTAAGTCTACATTGTTGAACATCATCGGGTTACTTGACGAAACCAGTGAAGGCGAGTACCTTTTGTTGGACAAACCCGTGCAAAATCTGAAAGAAAAAATGAAAACAGATTATCACAGAAACTTTATCGGATTCATTTTTCAGGCATTTCATCTCGTAGATGAAATGACAGTGTATGAAAATATTGAAACGCCCCTCATTTACAAAGGAGTTGGAAGCAAGGAAAGAAAGGCGATGGTGGCCGATATGCTCGACCGTTTCAATATGGTGGCAAAGAAGGATTTGTTTCCGGCTCAACTTTCAGGCGGACAACAACAACAACAACAACAACAACAACAACAACAACAACAACAACAACAACAACAACAACAACAACAACAACAACAACAACAACAACAACAACAACTGGTTGGAATTGCCCGAGCCATTGTAGGTAAACCAAAACTGTTACTGGCCGATGAACCTACAGGAAATCTTCATTCCGACCAGGGACGGCAAATCATGGAGTTGCTGCAAAAATTGAATAAAGAGGAAGGCATTACCATCCTGCAAGTAACCCATAACGAGGAGTTTGCCAAATACGGGAAACGAATCATTCGGATTTCGGATGGTTTGATTTATGAGGATAAAAAGGTTTAGCCTTTTTTGTTAAACTCCTGAAAATTGAACGTTATGAAACAAATTTTGAAATCAACCCTGCGTAATTTTATACGGAAACCCGCCACTAACCTGATTAATTTATTCGGATTAGCAATCAGCCTGGGACTGGTAATTATTCTCTCGCTTTATTCGTTCAGCGAACTGACGACCGACAATTTTCACAAAAACGCCGACCGGGTTTATCTGTACGGTGAAAATGGTAAGATTTATACTCCGGGAATACTGAAAGAACAAATTGATTTAAGTATTTCAGGTGTTGAAACGGCCGTTCGGATAGGAAATGCCTGGGAATCTCCTGTTTTTCAGGCTGCCGGACATGATCCGCTTCAATCGGACCTGATTTTTGCCGACGATGGTTTCTTCCGTCTTTTTACCTATAAAACCATTGAAGGTAATCTGGACGTTGCCCTGAAAGAGCCCATGTCACTGGTCATTACCAAACAACTTGCACAGAAACTCTTTGGAAGCAACCAGGCTGTCGGACAAATAGTTAAATTAAACAATTCCAAGGAGCTGACTGTAAAAGCGGTAATTGAAAAACAGAAAGAAAATTCCTGTTTATCGTTTAATGCTTTGACTTCGATTGCAACCCAGAAAATTGTACAACCCAACGAAGGCGAATTTACAGAATGGGGGTGGTCGAATTTCCAGACCTTTCTGCTTTTGAAGAAGAATGTAAATCCTGAGGAGATCGCAAAAAAAATCACAGCTTTAATTCCTGAAAATAACAGGAACGATTACAAGAACACCCATCTTATACCGCTTAAAAAAATCTATTTTTCTAAATTAGAATTGTACGGAGCTGATTTTCTTCATACAGGCGATAAAAACAGAGTACTAATCCTGATTCTGGTAGCTGCCATGGTTTTAATGATTGCCCTTATCAATTTTGTCAATATTTCATCGTCTCACTGGCTCGATAAAATCAGACAAACCGGTGTTATGAAAGTACTTGGAGCCCGCCAGTCAACCATACTGCGAAATATGTTGGCCGAAACGTTCATCTTCTTCTTGTTAGCACTCTTTCTGTCTGTTCTTTTGGCTATTATTTTTATTCCGGCCATTCAAAATTATACCGGCATCCGGGTGAATCCAACATTGATGCTCTCCGGGTCTTTTTTATCAATTGCCATTGGGATCAGCTTTATACTCAGTTTTTTATTTTGTATGATTCCTGCATTCAGGGTTTCATCGTCTAATGCGTTGGATAATCTCAAAAAGAACCTGAACCCGCAAACAGGAAAAAGTCCGCTACGGGGCATACTGGTGACTGCCCAGTTTACGATTGTCATCGTGTTGATTGCCTTCACGCTACTGGTACAAAAACAGGTCAATTTTGGCAGTAGCAGTTTTGGTTTTAATCAGGAAAATACCATTGCCATAAACATAACTCCGCAGTTAAACCAGAAAAAAGATGTCCTCAAAAAAATCCTTCAGGACAACCCATCTGTGAAACAGGTTTCGATGTGCCAGTATTACCCGGGAAAAAACATATCACAATGGGGGACTCAACTGGAAACAGGCAATGGGAAAAAACAAGTTAATTTTGATACGTTTGCTGCCGATGCAGAATTTTTTAGCCTGATGGGACTGCAATTGGTAAGCGGTCGGTTTTATTCGGACAATCTTTCAACAGATGCAGGTACAGTGGTGGTAAATGAATCTTTCCTGCGGGAAAACAAAATTGATAATCCGGTGGGAAAAAGACTTCTCACAAGGAATGGTGCTGAAATCATTGGTGTCGTTAAAGACTTCCATTACAAGCCAGTCAACCATCCAATTGTGGCATTGGCTATCCGGAATGATCCTTATGCTTCATATTGTTTAGTCAATTTGAAAACTCCTGATTTTAATTCGTTGCACAACGCTATTCAGAATATTAAAAAGGAAACGGCTGAATTCTCGCCATCATTTCCTGTCGATATTACTTTCTTCGATCAGGCCGTTGAAAAAATGTACCAGTCCGAACTTCAGTTCCGGCGGACATTCACCCTATTTTCCGGTTGTGCCATTGTAATATGTTGTCTCGGCATACTGGCTATGTCGCTGTTTGCCTGCCAGAGGCGCATCAAAGAAATCGGCATACGCAAAGTGAACGGTGCTAAAACGTCCGAAGTGATGATGATGTTGAACAAAGACTTTGTGAAATGGGTAGCCATTGCATTTGTAATTGCCACACCCATTGCATATTATGCCATGAACAGATGGCTCGAAAGCTTTGCCTACAAAACCGAACTGAGTTGGTGGATTTTCGCCCTGGCCGGTTTGCTGGCATTGGGAATTGCTCTGATAACTGTAAGTTGGCAAAGCTGGAAAGCGGCAACGAGAAACCCGGTGGAGTCGCTGAGGAATGAATAATCAAAAAAACTAGAATTATATAACCATGAACCTGAATTTTCTGAAAATTTTCTTTAGAAATCTGAAAAAAAACAAACTAATTTCAGCAATCAATATACTCGGACTTACCATTGGCATTCTGAGTTCATTGTTTATTCTTGAATATGTATTTTACGAACGTAGCTACGACAATTACCATGAAAATGGTTCACGGGTTTGTCGGGTTGTGTACAACCGCTATCAAAACGAAAAACTCCAGTGGAAAACGGCCAATTCATTCTTCCCGACAGGACAATGGCTAAAAGATCACAACCACGAAGTGGAAGATTGGGCTGTAATCATTATGAAATACAACATAACTGTAAATTACGAAAATCTGGTAGGAGACAATATATTCAACAATGAAATTAAGACTTATTATGCCAGCAGTTCGCTTTTCACCATGTTTACCATTCCTTTTGTTCAGGGTGCTCCAACCTGCCTCGACCAGCCCAATACAGTAGCAATTTCAGAACGGGCCGCCGAACGTTACTTTGGGAAAGATAACCCGATAGGAAAAATTCTTACTGTAAACAGCACCGAAAAATACACCGTCACTGCTGTTTATCACAACATCCCGGCCAATTCCCATTTTAAATCAGATTTTTTGTTTTCACTACCAACGTACACCTCTGGCCAGGAATGGCTATTTTCCAACTGGGGGTGGGACTATTTCCACACCTACATTAGGCTTGCACCAGGCATAAATCCTGAAACATTTTGTAAACGCGCGTTGCCGGATATGATTGCAAAAAACTACCAAAAAAATCTGGAATTGATACAAAGCCGTGATGAATTCTTCCTTCAACCTATTCCAGATATCCACCTCCATTCAAATATTGAATACGAAACCGAACCTCCAGGCAATGTAAAAACTACGAATATCCTTTTTGGGTTTGCCATTTTCTTATTGGGGATCGCATGGATTAATTACGTGAATCTGGTAACAGCTCAATCGATGGAACGAGCATGCGAAATAGGGATAAAAAAAATAAATGGCGCCCGGAAAACCGGACTCATTGGGCAGTTTCTAACCGAAGCTTTCGTATTCAATCTGCTTTGCCTGGCAGTCACTCTTCTATTGTTTTTCCTCATCAACCCTGTCTTTAAGTCCATCACCAACATCGCTGACTTTAACCTGTTTGATCAATCCGGATTCATTCGTATGGGCATTTTGATATTCCTTTCAGGAGTGGTTGCATCGAGTGTATATCCGGCACTTGTGTTGTCATCTTATAAACCGGCTGTAGTACTAAAAGGCAAGTTCAAAAATTCAGTTCAGGGACTTCTTTTTCGAAAGAGCCTGATTACCGTACAGTTCATCATTTCCATCGCTTTGCTTATCGGAACTTTGGTCACATTCAGTCAGGCATCGTTCCTGATGAAAAAAGAGATGGGCATTGATTTCAGTTCAAGCCTCGTTGTCAGGGCTCCCAATACAGCCGACAGTCCTGAAATACGTGCCCAAAAACTCTCCTTTTTTAAATCCAAAGTAATCCAAATTCCTGAAGTAAAAGACTTCACATTCACCTCTGACATTCCCGGACAAGAAATAAACAACTGGTTTAGTGGCCACAGAAAGGGATTCGATGGCAAAGACAATAAATCCTATTTTCAGATTGCAGCCGACAATCAGTTTATGGATTATTACAACATCAAGGTTCTGGCTGGACGAAAATTTCATAAAGACGAAACATTTTCCCAGCATACTGTTCTGATGAATAAGCTGGCTGCAGAACGTTTCGGATATTCGACTCCGGAAGAAGCCGTCAATAAGATTATGATCATGGGAGCCAACGAAGAGTGGCAAGTCGTTGGAATTGTTGATGACTTTTATTTCAAATCGATCAAAACCGAACCTGTACCTACGGTAATTACACTTGACGACCGTTCCAAGTTATTCCTGACGCTCAAAATGAATAACACCCAAGCCGGGACATACGCCTCCCTTATTGGGAAACTGCGTCCTATCTACAAAGATATTTTTCCCAACCAACCTTTCGAGTACTTTTCGCTTGACGAAAAAATGCGGCTTGACTTAAAGCCTGATAGGACCTTTGCTTCGGTATTTTCGCTATTTGCACTACTTGCAATACTCATTGCGATCATCGGCATTATCGGCCTGATTCTGATAACCATCAATCAGAATATCAAAGAATTAGGAATCAGGAAAGCTCTAGGTGCCGAAATCGGTGACGTGTCAAAACTTTTGTCCAGACAACTCCTGCTGCAATTTATTATTGCTGTCATTATTTCTGTTCCTCTTTCATTCTATGGATACAAAAATTGGTTTCTGAATACCTACATTCATCATATCAGCCTGAATTGGTGGTTCTTTGCAATTCCTGTCCTGTTTATGACGATCCTGATTTTCTCCGTCATATTTCTTCTTTCATCCCTGGTTTTCAGAATGAAACTTTCGGAAGTGCTGCAATATGAATAACCAGTGCTTCCATCCAGACGGTGTATTTTTGAGCAAACAGACGACCTTCAAACAATTTAATGCTCTTTGATGTTATTTTAGTATATTTACTACTACACTTCGAGCTACTATTTATGAGAAAAGTCTGCATTTTGCTGTCGATTATCCTTTTATCGACAACAGCTTTTGCCCAAAAAGGCACCGTCAAGGGAAGAGTTTTTGACGCAAAATCAAATCAACCTATTGAATTTGCAACCATCTTACTACAAGGTACAACAATAGGTTCTTCCACCGATTTTGACGGAAACTACACGTTCACAGGTATTGAGCCTGGTTTTAAGCGTTTGGTGGTAAGTTCAATCGGTTTTGAAACTACTATTTCAGTTGAGTTTCAGGTTCAGGGAAATCAAACGGCATTTGTGGATATCCCCATTCTTGAATCATCCACTCAATTGGCTGAAATCACCATAAAACAGAATCTCAATCTTAAAAAAATAGACAGTCCTTTGTCTCTGATAAAAATTGGCGTTCAGGATATTGAGAAAAGTGCAGGTGCCAACCGGGATGTTTCCAAAGTGATTCAGTCTTTACCTGGTGTAGGAGCTACTTTACAAAATCGAAACGACTTAATTGTACGAGGTGGCGGGCCCTCCGAAAACGTTTTCTACCTGGATGGTGTAGAAATCCCAGTTATCAACCATTTTGCAACTCAAGGCTCTTCAGGTGGTTCAGTAGGTGTTATTAACCCCGACTTTGTGCGTGAAATCAATTTTTATACCGGTGCTTTTCCGGCAAATCGGGGAAATGCCCTGAGCTCTGTCATGGATATCAAACAAAAGGACGGCAGCAAAGACAGGATTCATTCCAAACTTTCCGTCGGTGCATCCGATGCAGCGCTGACTCTGGATGGACCATCGGGCAAAAATTCCACCTTTATCCTTTCAGCCAGGCAATCCTATCTGCAGTTTTTATTTAGTGCCATCGGTTTGCCGTTCCTTCCCACCTACACCGATTTTCAATTGAAAAACAAGATTACCATCAATGAAAAAAATGAACTTACTTTTATAGGTATTGCTGCCATTGACGATATGGTGTTAAACACCAAAATTAAAAATCCAACCGAAAGTCAACGGTATATTTTGGCCTACATACCCACCTATAAACAATGGAATTATACGGTAGGGGCAGTTTACAGACATTTTGCCGAACACTATTTTGACACCTGGGTACTGAGCCGAAACATGCTCCACAACGCCAACTACAAGTATCAGGACAACGACGAAACCAAATCAAAGCTATCCAATTACTTGTCCAACGAAGCAGAAAATAAAATCCGTTTTGAACGAAGCTTTCCAGATATGCCCGTACGAATTCTTTTTGGCGGTGGCTTGAAATTCGCTCAGTACAGCAATGAAACCTATCGGAAAATCTACTACAACGATGCAGTCAATGAATTGAATTACCATACAAAACTTAACTTGTTTGGCTATCAGGCTTTCGCACAGGCATCCGATGAATATTACGACGATCGGTTAAAGCTTTCATTGGGTACCAGTTTCAGCGGAAACAACTACAACCTGAATATGAAAAATCCGTTGAACCAGTTTTCACCACGACTGTCTGGTTCTTATGCACTCACAGGCAAACTAGACCTGAATGCCAATGTGGGACGATATTCCATGCAGCCCTCCTACACCACCCTGGGTTTTAGAAATTCAGCCGGGGTTTTGGTCAATCAAAATGAAAAATTGCGTTACATCCAATCCAATCAAGCCATTCTTGGTTTTGAATACAAGCCGGCTGAAAAAATGCGTATGAGTTTGGAAGGATTTTATAAATACTACCAAAACTATACACTTTCTGTTAAGGATGGTCTCAGCACAGCCAGTAAGGGCACTGAATACGGCCAGGTTGGTGATGAAGAAATTGTTTCAACGGGCAAGGGCCGCGCTTATGGTGTGGAATTTTTAGTCAAAGTTATGGAAATGAGCAACCTGAACGTTACAACGACCTACACGTTTTTTCGAAGTGAGTTTACCGATAAAAACAACAGTTATCATCCTTCTTCCTGGGATACCAAACATCTGTTAAATCTGTTGGCCAGTTACAAACTTCCCAAAAACTGGAACATAGCCACCCGTTGGCGTTTTGTAGGTGGAGCTCCCTATACCCCCATAGATGAAGCCTTGTCAAGTACGAAATCAGCCTGGGACATTCAAAGCCAACCCTATCTGGACTACAACAGATTTAATACTTTACGTTTTGGCAACTCGCACATTTTGGACATCCGGATTGACAAGGAATATTATTTCAGGAAATGGGTATTGAATTTATACACAGACATTCAAAACGTCTACAATTTTCAATCTGAATCTGCTCCCATATATACCAATCTTGATGTAAATGGCCAGCCAATGACAAGCCCAAACGACGCCACCAAATATCAGCTGCGTAAAATTAAATCGTTGGGTGGTTCTATTTTACCAACCATTGGCATCATAGTAAAAATGTAAATTGCAGATCATGAATAGTACTATTTCGCCTGATTAATACCCAAAAAAAGCCGTCTCAATTTCTTGAAACGGCTTTTTTTAAATAAATTTATTGAAGAATTACCTCATTCCGATGGCAAAGCCAACAGAGGCAGTCGGATATTTCTGGAAGGTATATTGAGCATGTGCAGTAAGTACAAACAGCACCTTAAACCTCAAACCGATTGTCGCACCTGGCATCACTTGTTTGGAGCTTATTGCGATTGGATCCGTTAAGTTTTTAATCGTCATCTTATAGGTATTATTACCGGTATAGACAGGATCCCCAAGTGTCGGATAATTTCCTGCCATTTTCAGATCAAAACTGGTTTGGGTAATACCAAAACCAACATATGGTGTCAAAAAAAGCAGCTTTTTGGATACAATGACGTTTGCAGTCAATGCACTGGCAGACATCTTCATCCCCTGTGTGGTGTAATCACTGGAATTTGGATCAGGAATATATTCCATGTCCTGATCCACCAAATCCTGAGGTTCAATTCGTGCCGAAGCTGGAAAAGCATACTTGAGATCCAATTGATTGTAAGCAAGCATTACAGCAGCGTCAAAAGGAAGCATTTTAAGACCTGGTATTAGTTTTAAAAAATTATTCTTTAGACCAACTCCCCATACGGAAGCTTCAACTCCATTGGTGGTAACAGTTGGCACTAAACGGATCATCAAATCGTTGTGAAGCGGCAAGCCAACAGTAAGCTGAAGACTTGCTGAAGGAACATATTGGGATATTCCACCCGGTGACGTAAAAGACGTGATTACGCCGGTTCCATTCTTATACAAGGGGTTTTCCGTAGTACCATCAGACAAATAACGTGGTTGCATCAGATTCAGCTTAACTCCATCTCCTTTACCCGTAAAAGATGGAGCTGTCTTGATTGAAGGATTATCCGTCTTTAAGTTAGTTAGTCCAGTCAAACTGAAAACCTGATCAGATGAAGGAGCCATGGTTGCATTCATTCCAATTCGGAGATCAAAACCTAAAACACTGTGCGTCTCGGCTGTATTGTACCAGTTGGTACCCATGCCGGCGGCAAAAGCATTTCCTCCAGGAATCAAATAACCTTCCGCCACTGTATTCAAATCTGCGACACCCGATTTAAAAATATTATTTATCTGATCCTGGGCTTTCAGAGACCAAGTACTGCATATCAACAATGCAACAGTTGGTAAAAGTATTTTTTTCATAAGTCCTTTTTTAGTATAAATTAAATAATTAAAAACAAAGATAAGATAACAATTACAAAAATAGATATTTATAATAACAACAGCACAGCTAAAAAAGTTTTTTTCCTCAGCAACTTGATAGAAATACACCCTCCAGGTGTTTATGAAAATTCTGGTGAAATGATTATCTTTCGCCAAAATTCAAACTTTATTTTCGTAAATTATGATTCGGAAAATCGTCCTACTTATCAAAAGGCTGGCAATATTCTTTTTTGCTTCAACCATTCTGGCAGTGATCGTCTTACGATTTGTGCCCGTTTTGATAACACCACTCATGGTTATCCGTTCCTTTCAGCAAATTAGCCAGGGTGAAATGCCAAAACTCCACCACAACTGGGTTTCAGGCAAACATATTTCCACCAATATGAAACGGGCAGTCATCGCTTCTGAAGATCAGCGATTTTTCGATCATTGGGGTTTTGACGTCAAACAAATCCAAAAAGCGGTGAAAGAGAACGACAGGCGCAGGAAACCGCGCGGTGCCAGTACCATTAGCCAGCAGACTGCCAAAAACGTATTTCTATGGCCGCAATCTTCCTGGGTGAGAAAAGGATTGGAATCGTATTTTACCGTACTTATTGAAGTTTTCTGGAGCAAAGACCGCATACTGGAAGTTTATCTCAACTCTATGGAGACAGGTGATGGCGTCTATGGTGCCCAGGCGGTGGCACAGGAACATTTTCATTCAACCGCTGAAAACCTCACAAAAAGGCAATCGGCTCTCATAGCAGCCACCTTACCAAATCCGATTCGCTTCAACTCCAGACATCCATCCTCCTACATTCGTCGTCGCCAGTCTCAAATACAACGTCAAATGCGCTACATCAGGTTACCGGATTAATTTCGGACTGATCTTCTACAAAATGGTGGAAAAAAGTATCGTACAACCAATTTGTAATATAATAGAAGATTACACCAGAAATAAATCCGAAAAAATATACCCGGTAGGCACCTGACTGCTTAAACCATTAAAAAAATATTGTGGGCCAGCTACAGGCAGTATGATGTAGATCAGATAATACAGATAAAAGGCACACAAGACTATAAATACAGCCCTATTAGACTCTTCTTTGTGTTTTCTCCAAAATTGATATGGTACTCCGAAAGCAATCAGATAATAGGAGAAATAGCCAAAATACATCAGCTCACTAAACCAGGAATTTGGCAGATAGGCACTGAACATCAAAGAGGGTTGTCCACCGAATAGGCGTTGATCAGCAAGAGAAAAAAACACGTCCTTGTTTGAAAACAAAAAACCGGCAAAATTATTGGTTTCCGCATACCAATAAGCCAGAAAAAAAAACGGCAAAAATTGCCGTAAAGCCGGCAAAAAATTCCAACCTTTTTTAATAGTTGAAACATAAGCAAGCATGGAATACTAAGGTAAGAAAACATAGAAATAATAAATTAACAGAATCCTGCAATAAAAAGCAACACCAGTAATTTTTATTAACATAGAAACGGATATTTATTGATACTCGAATAATTTAAACAGATAGAACCTTGTCTTTTTTAAACAAATTTTTTAAATTATTAAAAAAAATCGTTTTATTTTTTACTTTTGTACATACATCATTTTAAAATATAAATACTATTTCATAAATCTTAATTGATGAAAAACACATTTAGTTTTCTATTTTTTTGTTTATGTTCACTCACAACAGTACAGTCTCAAGAAGTTAGCCTGAAGTATGGTAAAGTGACCAACGATGAACTAACCATGAATGTCTATTCCAAGGACACTTCAGCCACAGCGGTCATGCTGTATGATGATGGTTATTCAAGCTATGATTATATGACTGAAAGTGGTTTCCAGATCAAGACCATCTACAAAAAGAAACTAAAGATTCTGAAACAAGAAGGAATTGATCGCGCTTCCATTTCTATACCCTTCTTTTTTTACAACAATGGGAACAAGGAAACAATTGAAGGTTTGGAAGTGACAGCATACAACCTTGAAAACGGGAAAATGGTTAAAACAAAACTAGATAAGAATTATCTATTCACTGAGGATATTAACAGCTATTTCAAACAATTGAAATTTACTGTCCCAAATGTTAAAGTCGGAACAGTTATTGAATACAAATACAGTAAGACATCAAACAATTTTAGCAGACTGCCAGATTGGGAAATCCAGTCAGACATTCCTGTACTAAATAGTTTCTGTGAAATTATAATTCCGGAATATTTTATTTTCAGATTGGACACAAAAGGTTTTGAACATGTAGAAATCGCTGAGACTCAGGAAAACCAGAGTTTCAGCCTGGTAAACTCTTCTGGAACTCTCAGTCAGATAAGTTGCACAAGCCGCAATCTGAAAATTTCAGCAAAAGATGTTCCTGCTTTAAAGGATGAAAATTTTGTATGGTGTATCAACGATTTTACTTCAGGTGTGCGTTTCGAATTAAGTGCCACTAAATTCCCCTACGATTATTACAAACCCTATACTCAAACGTGGGAGGATCTGGAAAAAACACTGAGGAATGAAACAGATTTCGTTGCGAACATCAAAACGTCCAATCCATACAAAGAAGAAATAGAGATACTTCTCAAAGACATAACAGATAAAAATCAGAAGATTGCCCTAGTCTTTAACTTTGTAAAAAAACACATCCGATGGAATAAAACCTATTCTTTTTACGGAACCAACCCCAAAGAGGCCGCTAAAAAAGGGACAGGAAACAATGCTCAAATAAACATTATCGTGATGAGTGCCCTCAATGATGCTGGAATAACGACATACCCGATACTTATTAACCGACGTTCATTGGGTAGATTACCAATGACCTATCCCTCCATGAACAAACTGAATACTTTTATCGTTGCAGCTGAAAATTCAGACAGCACGGTCACCTATCTGGACGGATCTTCAGTCTATGGAGGTTCAAACACGCTTCCAACTGATCTACTGGTAGACAGAGGCTATATTTTTGAACCCGGTCATTCTGAAAAATGGGTAAATTTGACAAGTATTGCCAAAAACGAACAAAAATCATATTCCATTGCTAAACTGGATAAAGACGGTCATCTACATGGAGAAACCAACACATCCTATACAAATCAAAAGGCTTATGCGTATAAATCAGCCCAATCATCCACCAAAGACTCGACTGAATTCATCGATCGTATTCAGAATGCTGGTCAAATTACGATTGACAGTTTTTTTGTAACAGGAAAGGACTCTATAAACAACAAAGTGAAGGAACGATTGTGTTTTACCAAAAAAATTGACTGCAATGGCGAATTCATGTACATCAACCCTATGATATTCACCCATCTTACGGTAAACAATTTTACACAAACGGAACGGAAATTACCTGTTGAATTTGATTATCCCTACTGTTATAGTTCCGTTATTACTCTAAGTATTCCGGATAACTATCAAGTGGAAGAGCTGCCGAAATCCATGAAAATCGTTTTAAACGATAACAAGGGGTCTTGCATCTACCAAATTGGGCAAAGTGACAATACCATTCAATTGAGATATCGGTTTGAAATGAACGCAACCATATTTCCAATCAATGACTACCCATCCATCCGTGATTTTTACGGGCAGGTTGTTGTTAAAAACACAGAATTGATCGTTCTGAAGAAAAAACAATCCTAGGAAAATAAATACATGGTTAAAACACTTTTCTTGTTGTTTTCACTGGCAGTTAATATCAGTTGTTTTGCAGCCAAGCCTCAAACTATTCTGAATGTAACAAGCATACCGGATTCATTGAAAAAGAACGCATACGCTGTAGTCAGATACGATCATTCAATCTATGAATACAACACTGCAACTGACGGCCTTGAAAAGCATTCGATTGCCATCACTATCCTGGACAAGAAAGGTGAATCATCTTCTGTTTTCAATTACTCCGGCGACCGGTTCAGGTCTTTAAGCAGTTTTTCCGCCAAAATGTACGATGCAAACGGAAACGTGTTGAAAAAATACAGCCTTTCCGATGTCAACTCTTCTGAATGGTCTTCCAGCCTGGCAACAGATGCCAGGCATTACTATTTTTCCTGCGATCCTCCTTATTTTCCTTTTACCATTGTGTATGAATACGAAGTGAAATGGAACGATGGAGTACTTACCTTCCCCCCTTTTATTCCTCAGGATAATTACAACCTTTCTGTTGAGAAAGCCAGCTACCAATTGATTTTGCCGGAAGGACTGACCTATAAAAGCAAAGCAATCAATTTGCCTTTTTTGCCAACAGAAACAACCTTAAAGGGTACAACCATCCACGAATGGCGTGTAGAAAACCTTTTGGCTATTGAACAGGAATATTTTGATGCCAACCTAATGTCGTATATCCCCATTTTGTTTATAAGCCCTCAAAGTTTTATATACGACAAAGTACCGGGTACCATCACCGATTGGGAAAGCTACGGTAAATGGGTTTATTCCTTGATTGAAGGCAGAGATATCCTCCTTGATGCTACGAAAAGTACCCTGATTGAAATGACCAAAAATGCCAAAACAGATCGTGAGAAAGTAAAGATACTGTACGATTACCTGGGAGAGACGACCCACTACGTCAGTATACAATTGGGCATAGGTGGTTTTCAGCCCATGCTGGCAGCAGAAGTCTGCAAAACCAGATTTGGAGATTGCAAAGGATTGACCAACTATATGAAAGCCATGCTATCCGCCATTGGCATTACCTCCAATTACTGTGTTATCCGCCTGGACCCGAACCAAAAGACGCTGTTTTCCGATTACGCCAATTTTTATCAACTCAACCATGTGTGTTTGCAGGTTCCATTAAGCAACGATACCCTTTGGTTGGAATGCACCAATCCAAGAACACCTTTTGGTTTTATACACAACGGTATATCGGGCCACGATGTACTGGTCTGCAATGAAAAAGGAGGCATCATTCAGCACGTTCCCGATTATCCCGACTCACTCAATATAGAAAAGCACACTGTCGTGCTGGAAGTCAGTCCTGATGGAAGTGCCAACGCTAAAGTAAAACAACAATACTTTGTAAAAATATACGACTACAACAGCGGTTTTCCCTTTGCCACAGCCTCCGAGCAAGCAGACAATCTCCGCAATGACATAAACCTGCCCAACGTCACTATGGGTCCTTTCCAATTTAAGGAAGACAAGTCTCCCCTGCCTTGCCTGACCATCGAAAATACCTGGTCTACAGCTCAATATGGCACTAAAACCGGCAATAGATTGTTTATTCCAATAAATCCCATCCGAAGCACCTACGAAAACATCAAAAAGGCCAAACGGAAGCACGATTTAACTATTAACAGGGGCTACAAGGATATTGACAGCATCTGTATACGCATTCCCGAAGGCTATGAAATAGAGTCAATGCCTGGAACCTTTCGATTGTCATCACCTTTTGGTACGATCGAATCAAATATTAAAGCCCTTGGAAAAGAGATAACAATCGAACAGAACGTCTTTGTTTCTTCAGGTACGTACAAAGTATCCAGCTACCCGGAATTCATCGGATTCTTTGAAAAAATACGTTCGGCTTATAAAGGTATTATCATCCTGAGAAAGAAGGCCTTGTAACCGATGTATCAAAGTCTTTTCGACAATAAAAGTTCCAGTTTGATGATGTCATCCGTAAATCGACGGATTCCTTCTGCGAGCTTTTCAGTGGCCATGGCGTCCTGATTCAACAACCAGCGAAATTTTTTCTCATCCAGCTGAATTTTTTTAACATCGGAAACAGCTGCTTCTTCAACCAATAATTTCTTTTGAAGCATGCCTTTTGCATTTTCCAGCTCATTGAGCAATGAAGGGGCAATGGTCATTAAATCACAACCGGCGAGCTCCAATATTTCAGCCGAATTTCTAAAACTGGCACACATAATTTCCGTTTGATACCCAAACTTTTTGTAATAATTGAAAATTGCCCTGACCAACAACACTCCTGGCTCTTCTTCTGGTTGAAATACCCGGCCCGGTTGTTCTTTCTTATACCAGTCAAGCACTCTGCCCACAAATGGTGAAATAAGCTGCAAGTCTGCCTCGGCACAAGCAATGGCCTGTGGCATTGAAAATAAAAGAGTCATGTTGCAGTGAATGTGATCCCTGTTAAGTATTTCTGCAGCTTTTATGCCTTCCCAGGTAGAAGCCAGCTTGATAAGGATTCGTTGGCGATCGATGCCTGCCTCCTCAAATAAAGCAATTAGTTCACGGGCTTTCCTTACAGAACTTTCCACATCAAAGGAAAGCCTGGCATCCACCTCGATGGAAACCCTGCCGGGAACAATTTTCAGTATTTCCAGCCCAAAGTCTATAAAAAGCTTTTCAAAGGCAATGCGGAGTTGTTCCGTTGTATCCGTCGATTTTTTTTTGGCATAAGCTATTGCACCGTCCAAAAGGTAATCGTATTTGTTATCCTGCGCTGCAGCAAGGATCAATGAGGGGTTTGTGGTAGAATCCAGCGGTTTGTACTTCCTGACAGATTCAAAATCACCGGAGTCGGCCACCACTTTTGAATGTGTTTTGAGTTGTTCCAGTACGTTCATATTAATTTGGGTTAGTGATCATTGACTTCTACAGCCAAAACAAACGAACGACCAACTTTGTTTTCGGTCGGAAAATTATCGTATTATTTTATTCAAAGATTTAAGAAAGCAGATCCTTGAAAACATCTGCCACCGTCTCTGCCTGACGAATGGTGCCTGCTGTTTGTCCGATTTCCAGCTCTCCTTCCGTGAGGTCACCTTCGAAAATCCCTTTCCTGGCTCGGCCTTTTCCCAATAGATTTTTAAGCTCTTCTACACTGGCACCCCGGTTTTCAAAGGCCTGAACATTTATAGAAAAGTCGTTATTAACCAGTCTTGTAGGTGCTAATACTTTAAGTAATAGTTTAGTATCACCTTCATTCAGACTACGGCACTTTTGCTTGAAAGCTTCGTGCGCCGAACTCTCTTCCGACAGGGCAAACCGAGTACCCATCTGCACAGCTTCTGCACCCAAAACAAAAGCAGCCTGATAACTGGCTTTCGAAAAAATACCTCCGGCTGCTATCAAAGGCAAAGTGGTCGCTTCGCGCATTCTAGGTATCAGACAGAATGTGGTGGTTTCTTCCCGGCCGTTGTGTCCCCCGGCTTCAAAACCTTCTGCTACAATCGCATCTACCCCTGCCTCCTCGCATTTTTTGGCAAAAGTGGTATTGGACACCACATGCGCCACTTTGATGCCGTGTTCGTGCAAAAAGGGAGTCCAGGTTTTAGGACTGCCAGCCGAAGTAAATACAATGGGTACTTTTTCCTCTAAGATGATCTGCATGATTTCAGAAAGCTGCGGATACATCAGTGGAACGTTTACACCAAAAGGATTACTGGTGGCTTGCCTGCATTTCCGGATGTGCTCCCGAAGCACCTCAGGGTGCATGGAACCAGCCCCGATCAGGCCGAGGCCACCTTGGTTACTTACTGCAGAGGCAAGTCTCCAGCCACTGCACCAGACCATACCGCCCTGGATGATGGGGTGGGTTATTTGGAATAATTCGCAGATTCGGTTCATAAATATATTTTTATTTATTTTCTTTCCCAGGTCCATTAAGTTTTTTCTTCTCTATTTCCTTATCGAGTGCCCTAACTCTGCGTTCTAATTTTTTAACATCTTCTTCTGCAGGCAATTGTTCTGGCTTAATACCACTTTTACCCAACAGTGATCGGATATCGGAATTGTTTTTAATATGTTCGCTGGTAATTCTATTCTCTCCCTGCAGATTGTTATTCTTCACATTAAAATTGGTGATTTCAGTAGCTAATTGTTTGGCAGATATGGTGATGGTCGGTAAGAAATCGGCTAAAGGACGGTTTTCGGCTATACCCAGTTTATGTTTCATGGCAATGGTATTGTGTCCACCAAACAAAGCCCAGTCTCCTTTGCTTCGAATAACTGCAAAACTCTTATTATCTACGCCTCTTTCGAAAATATTTTTAGACAATTCCGTTTCTGCTGCTACAAGTTGTTCTCTGGCATGGAGTCGTTCAACAAGACGAATGCGTTCTTCGAGCAATTCTTGCTTGCGGGTCTGAATGGCAAAGTAGCTTTGTGCAAAAGCGATTTGTTCCTTTCTTGGGTCGCCGTTTTGGGCAATCAGATAACAGGCATATCGGGTAAGCATGATATCATCTTGCTTTCTTTCTGCACCTGAACCAATCTTAACCATTTTGTTGACGTCAACGAAATGGTCTGTAACCCCTCCACCACTAGCCTTACAACTTTCTTTGGCTTTGTCTATTGTATTTAAAAAATTACGCCACTCCGCATAGCCTAATAATTGTTGCAAATCTCTGGCAAGCCAGTACTCTATACCATCCTGTTCGTAAGCATGTTCCTCAAATAAAACATTGAGCTTTGTTATGGTTTGCTTTTCCATTGTTTCAATTTATTACAACTTTAAACACATCAACATCCACCATTTGCATAAGAATAACTCAATTTGTGCGGAAGTCCCTCACAAATTTAAAAAACAACTTGGTAAACATTCATTTCCACAAACTGCATCTTAGTTAAATAGTTTCATTTACGCAAAGATACCAAATCAAAAGGATGGATTGATAATATTTTCTTTATTGTGCTAAAGCTACCAAAAAAAAGCCTCAACTCAACGTCAAGGCTTTTCCATTCTCATTTAAACGAACATTCACTCTTTGTCTCCCAGGTAGCTGGCAACGCTTTCCTGGGTAGCTTTCAAGGCTTTATCACCCTTTTTCCAATTGGCAGGGCAAACTTCGCCAAATTCTTCTGTAAACTGCAAAGCATCCAGTACACGAAGCACTTCGTCCACGCTGCGGCCCAAAGGCATGTCGTTGACCACCTGATGGCGAACCACACCGGCTCTATCTATGAGAAACAAGCCTCTGTAGGCTTTGGCTACCCCAACAAAAGTCTCATTGCCTGAATCATCGTATTCCTCTGAACCGGCAAGCACATCATAGGCTTTGGAAATTTGAAGGTTCTGGTCTGATACAAGGGGGTATTTTACGCCTTCGATTCCACCATTTTTGAGCGGTGTCTGAAGCCATTTCCAATGAGAGAATTCGGAGTCGGTGGAGACACCAACAAGTACGGTATTTCGTGCTTCAAATTCTGCGGCTTTTTCCTGAAAAGCGACCAATTCTGTAGGGCATACAAACGTGAAGTCGGCCGGATAAAAGAAAAGCACCACGTACTTTTCACCCTTAAACTTTGACAGCGTAAATTTTTCAACTATATCATTGCCATTAATAACTGCACTTGAACTAAAAACGGGGGCTTTTTTACCTACTAATACTGACATATCATTTAGTTTTAAAAATGAATACTATTTGTGACATCAAATATACACACAGGGAAAAAGAAAAACAGTCCCTATTTGTTGGTATTTATTTTAAGGGAAAACTCTGGTAATACCTTATTATCGGGAGGTTTAGTCATGTAAAAAGGGAGATTTCCTAAAGAAATCTCCCTTGTGGAAAATTGGAACAAATCCTTGTTAGAATCTGTCGGGGTTCATCATTTCTTCGTATCAGCTACTTTTGCTGAAGTTTTAGTTTCCACAGTTTTTCCGGCTTTCTTTTCAGACGTTTTGGTCTTGTCACTGCAGGTGGCTTTATCAGCTTCCTTTGCTTTGCAACATTCAGTTTTTGCCTTGGTGCATTCAGTTTTTGTGGTTTTATCCTGAGCAACGGCGACTGAAGAAAGGGCGACAAATGCCAAAGCGGCGATCATAAGTCTTGCTTTCATAGATTATTTATTTTTTAGTTTCAATTAATGAGTCATTAAACATATCAAAGATGGTTGATTGTTGCAAACTTTGCAACACAAAAAAGGTTAAGGGTTCTTAAATCTTGGAAAAGTCTTTTTTGAGCATTTTCACCCAACCCTGTATTCGTTGATCCGTTTTGTCGGGTTCATTGTCCTGGTCTATCACCAATCCTGCAAATTGCTCTCCACGCACTGCCCTTGAGTTGCTGAAAATGTATCCTTCTTTGGATGTGAAACCAACCAACTCTGCGCCGGCCGATTCGAAAACTTCGGCCAAAATGCCTATACTGTCCACAAAATTATCGGGATAGTCTACCTGATTGCCGAGTCCGAAAATGGCCACTTTTTTTCCATCCATGGGTAGGGTGCTAAGTTCGGGAATCATTTCATCCCAATAATCAGGAAGCTCTCCGTCAAACCAGGTGGAAACACCTACAATCAGGTTGTCATAAGCCTTAAACTCATTTTGCCAGGCCTTTTCAACAGGCACCATGTCTATTTGATCTTCTCCAAACGCTTCCTGAACCTTTTTGGCCACACCGGCTGTCTTTTGGGTACTAGTACCGTAGAATAATCCAATTTTCTTCATAGTTGTATAATTAATATTCCAATAATTCTTTAGCTGCCAAATAGATGCGGTTTTCGTCAGGCAGAATGGCTTGTTCCAGCAAAGGATGAAATCCGACCGGTGTAAAAATAGATCCTACGCGCTGAATAGGTGCATCCAGATAACGGAACATCTCCGTACCTATCATGGCTGCAATCTCGGCGCCAAACCCGGAAAATACTTTATCCTCGTGTACAACCAGCACTTTGCTTGTCTTTTTGACCGATTGAAAAATGGTTTCTTTGTCGAGCGGTATCAACGATCTCAGATCAATAACCTCCACGCTTCGCTGAAGCTCCTTTTCGAGACGTTCAGCCGCTTTAAGGCACAAATGAGTGGTATTGCCATAGGTTATAATTGTAAGCTCGTCTCCTGCCCTGCGTATGCGTGCTTTCCCGAAAGGAACCTCAAAATCTTCCGGTATCACGGTTGCTGCTTCAACGGCATTGTACAGCGCTTTGGGTTCCAGAAAGAGGGTGAAGCCTCTTGAACGCATACTTGTACGCAACAATCCTGCAGCATCATCGGCAAAGGAAGGATAAACGATACGGGCACCGGGCAAAGTGCTCAATGCGCCTTCCAGGGTCTGTGAGTGGTACAATCCACCACCGATGTAACCACCGGATGCCAGGCGAAGGGTTATGTTTGGTGTAAATTGGCCATTACTTCGCCAGTATTCATGGGTGCATTCAACGTATTGTTCAATAGCTGGCCAGAAATAGTCGGCAAACTCTGCCCCTTCTATAACGATTCGTATTTTGGGGTCAAAGCGACTCATCCCGTTAGCTGTTCCAACTATGTAATCTTCGGCGATGGGTGCATTGAAAACGCGTTTTTCGCCAAATTCCTGCTGCATACCTTTGGTGACGTTAAAGACGCCTCCCTTTTCTTTGTTTGCCACATCCTGCCCCCAAAGGAAGGTATCGGGATTGTGACGAAACTCTGCTTTTAAGGTTTCATTGATGGCAGTCACCATATTTTTCTTTTCTCCCTCCTCGTTGTGTGTACCATCCACAAAAACCAGTGGCTGATACGGTTCGGGCAAGACAAAATCCAGTACAGTTGCCGGATCCGGATCGGGTGCAGCCAGTACTTTGCGATTGGCCATACTGAGTTCCTTTTTGGATGTTTCTTCTATTTCCAAAAGCTCTGCTTCTGTCATCCGATTGTAGCGCAGCAGCATACGTCTGAATTTCAGCAGGGGATCGGCTGCTTTCACAAAAGACAATTCATCCTCGTCCCTGTAAAGGCTGTGTTTATCGGAATTGGAATGAGATCCGATACGAACGCAATTGGCCTGAACAATCACCGGATTGCGGTTACTGATGGCGTATTCACGGGCCTCAGACATAGCATTCATGGAGTCGAAAACATCCTTTCCGTTGCAATGTATGATTTTCAGATTTTTAAATCCCGAGAAATTGTCTGCAACCTTGCGATTGGCTGTCTGGTCTTTTTTAGGTACAGAAATGCCATAACCGTTGTCCTGAATCACAAAAATGACGGGTAAACGCTCGGTACTGGCACCATTGATGGCCTCATAGACAAAACCTTCCGAAGTTGAAGCTTCCCCGTGACAAGCAATAGCCACGCCTTTGTGCCCATACGTAACCATGGCGCGACCAACACCTGCAGCATGCAAATCCTGGGTAGCGGTGGCCGATGAAATGCTTTCAATATGCCATTCCCTTTTGCAATAGTGATCGGACATGTGACGTCCGCCACTGGTCAGATCGGTGGCTTTTGAAAGTCCGTTCAAAAGAATTTCCTCGACGGTCATTCCTGCTGAAAGTACCGTCAATAGATCTCTGTAATAGGGAAACAGGAAATCTTCTCCCCGGGTAAAAACCTGTCCTATGGCCAGCTGAATACCATCATGCCCTGCATAGGGTGCATGAAAAGACCAGCCCAGGGATTGCAGTAAATAAACCGGTGCTTTCTCGTCGATAGCCCGTCCAAGCGTCATCAGGTGATACCATTTTTTGAGCGTTTGGACATCTGTTGTTTTAATATCGTATTTTTTCATAACTACTTATTTTATTTTTCATCCCAATTTTCCAGATAATCGGCAATACGCCTTAGGAAATCGCCTCCTACCGCACCGTCTATAACCCGATGGTCGTAGGAAAGCGAGAGGTACATTTTGTGTCTGATGGCAATCACATCACCTTCGGGTGTTTCCAGAACGGCCGGTTTTTTCTCTATATACCCCACACCTAAAATGGCTACCTCCGGTTGATTGATGATGGGGGTTCCGAGAATATTCTTAAACGTACCAAAATTGGTAATCGTGAAAGTACCGCCTTCAATGTCATCCAGTTTTAATTTATTGATCCGTGCTCTGCCGGCCAAAGAGTCGATGGCCAGGGCAAGTCCGCTCATGCTTAATTTATCGGCATCGTGAATAACGGGCACAATCAGGTTTCCATCGTTGAGTGAAACAGCTATCCCAATGTTAATGTGTTTCTTTAATAATATTCTATAACCATCTACTGATGAGTTTACTTGCGGAAAATCTTTTAAAATTTTAGTCGTTGCTTCCACGATGGCTGGCATATAGGTCAGGTTGATGCCTTCCTGTTTGAAAAAGGCGTCTTTATTTCTTTTACGCCAGTTGACCAATTTGGTGACGTCTGCTTCCACGAAGGTAGTGACGTGTGCAGACGTTTTTTTGGAAAGCACCATGCGATCGGAAGTGATGCGGCGAATCGGATCCATTTCGCGGATTTCGATATCAGGATCAACCGACGTTGGGGATGACGTTGATTTTGCTGAAGTGCTTGCCCCAGCTGAAGGCATGGTTGGCGAAACTGGCACCAGTCTTTTTTGAGCAACTGGTGCAACCGCAACACCTTTTTTCTTTTGTTCCAGATATCGGTTAAAGTCCGACTTACTGAGTCGTCCCAGATAACCTGTACCCGGTATCTGATCCAGCTCTTCCATCGCTATTTTTGCTTCACCGGCCAGCTGAAGAACAATAGGTGAATACCATCTGGCATCTTCTGTTTTTGGTTTTTTATCGGTTAAAGCAGCGGAAATCTCAACGGATTCAAAGGACTCAGGTGTGGTTTCAGGTTGCTCCTTATTTGGACTGGAAGGTACTTCGGCTGTTTTTTCCGAAACAGCTTCCGCCTCCTCCCCTTCCAATTGAATAACGGCTACTACACCTCCAACCGGAACTGTATCACCCTCCTGGGCTAAAAGTTCCAGGACAACACCAAATACGGGTGAAGGCACCTCTGCATTCACTTTAGCGGTAGTCACTTCAAACAAAATATCGTCTTCTTTAATGGTATCGCCAACTTTCACAGACCAGGAAACAATGGTTCCTTCCGTGATGCTCTCTCCAAGCTTGGGCATTTTTAGTTCAAATGTGGACATAGTATCTGAATTTTAAACTGTTAATAAAATAGGTTCGCATTCTTACGCGCTAAAGTTCCAACCTGAGGTCGCATATTTGGCATTTTTTAAAAATGTGATAGCCTCCTGATCCTCTTTATTGAACGTATATATGATGTTTTGTGCGCTTTTTCCTATATAGTGTTTGATGATTATATTCTTAAAATCGTTGAGTGAAAGCGGCTCCATTAAATGGTCGCTGATATTGGTCACCGCACTTTTGACCGATTTCACAGATTTGAAACGAGTGGTTTCGGGAATGTCTTCTAAAGTAATTGGCAATGGTTCCAGGGTGAGTTTTAAATTTTCCAGATTGGCAGAATACAGTAAAGTGGCGTGAAACATCACTTTATCTTTTCGCAAATACTGGGCACTTCCAGATATTTTTAATCCTTCGAGGGTCAAACCATGTCGTTCATCAACCTGGGCATGAATACCGATTAAAGAAAGGATATCCAGCATCTGCCTGGTATATTTATTAAAGTCTGGATTGTTACTGGACTCAATAAAGGTCAGATTGAGATTGCCCATATCGTGATAAACAGTCCCTCCTCCTGAATGCCTCCTGGCCACATTAATTTGCTTTTCACCAACAAAAGCCAGATTCACTTCAGACCGCACCCTTTGATGCCTGCCTAGAACGACAGACGGCTCATTTTGCCAAAGCATGAAAACATCTTCTGTGAAATGATTTAAAAGATATTCTTCTGCTGCAAGATTAAAATAAACATCTGTAGATGAATTATTGATACAAAGCATCTTGCCAATTGTTAGTGATTAAATAGTCAGGCACTCATGAAAAATCTCACCAACCGTGGGATGTGGAAAAACAATTTTCTTAAATTCATCCGTGGTAAAACCTTTTTCGATGGCAATTCCCGCTACGACAATCAGTTCAGAGGCGGGATTTCCCAACATGTGGGCTCCGATGATGCGATCTTCCTTGTCCGTAATCAGTTTGCACAGACCATTACCAGCTTCATTTTCAGCCACAAAGCGACCGGAATAGGCCATAGGCAATTTCAATACCTGAAAATAGGTTCCACTAGCCGTCAGCTCTTCTTCCGTTTGACCAACTCCTGCAAGTTCGGGATTGGTATAAACTACACCTGGAATAGTCTGGTAATTGATGGGATCTTGAGCTCCCAGCAGGTGATTGATGGCTACTTCGCTCTCCCGGATGGCCGTATGCGCCAACATGGAATAACCGGTTACATCTCCGCAGGCATAGACCCTGGGATGTGTCGTTTGCATAAATTCATTGACCTTCACTCCGTTTTTTAAAAGTTCTACCGGAAGGTTTTCAAGTCCTAAATGACTAAATGAGGCCTTTCTACCAACGCTTAGCAGTATTTTTTCGGTTTCGATCGTTGTGGATTTGCCATCTTTTTCAACAAGAACCTGGCTTGAAGTCACTTCAACCACTTTGGAATCCAGGTAAAAGTCTACGCCCTTTTTGGAATACTCCTTTCTGAGCATAGAAGATGTTTCTTTGTCCATAACGCCCAAAATTTCTGGCATCATTTCAACAACACTGACTTTTACGCCCATGCTGTTAAAAAAAGAGGCAAACTCCATACCGATGACACCCCCGCCAATAACTACGAGTGTTTTGGGCAGAACCGTTAAATCCAGCGCTTCTTTTGAAGTCCAGTAATCAACTTCGGTCAAACCTTTGATGGGAGGAATAACGGTTTCCGATCCGGTACAAAGCAGTATGTACTTGGTTGAATAGATTTCTTTCTCACAAGATATTTGCAACAAATCCTCTTTTTCACCCAAAATAGTGGCTTCTCCCTGCACGATGGTCACTCCGTTGGCAGTAAGTTTCATCTTCACCCCGGCTGTGAGCTTTTTTACGGTTTTATTTTTTCGACTGATGATTTTTTCCAAATCGAAAGTTGGATTGCCTTCTACCAGAATGCCGTATTTGGATGCATTTTTAGCCTGGTCCAGCAACTTGGCAGAATACAATAAGGTTTTTGTTGGTATGCAACCCACATTGAGACAGACGCCCCCGATGAGTTCTTTTTCAAAAAGGATGGTATTAAGTCCATTGACTGCGGCTTTTTCGGCTGCATTGTAACCGGCCGGACCTCCACCAATGATGGCAATATCGTATTTCATGTTTGATGGTGTTTATTTTTGGTGTATTACTAAACAGCCAAAACTTCATGGGCTTGGCTATCTTAAAATCTTTATCAAAACTGACAAAGATGACACAATAGAACAAGCAAACACTTGAATAAGTTCAAGTCTATTTTAGACCACAATCATTTTATGTTGATCCACTTTCATTTATTCATCCTGCCGATAGGCAACCAACCGTTTCCGATCAGGTTTGTCATTCTATGATTTTTTTTGTTTACTGTAAATATAGGAATATTTAGGATACGATATGCGTAGAGACTTCGGTGATTTCGCAAATATTGCTTACTATTGTACTATGAAAATCCTTCACACCTCCGACTGGCACTTGGGTAAACACCTGCAAAACTTTCCACGTCATCCCGAACAACAGGACGTCCTGCAGGAAATCTGTGAAATTGCAGAAAGGGAGCACATAAATGTCGTCATCATTGCCGGTGACTTGTTCGATACCTTTAATCCACCCATTGAATCGACCGAACTTTTTTATAAAACGCTGAAACGACTGGCTAACAATGGGAAACGCGCTGTAATTGCCATAGCCGGAAACCACGATTCACCCGATCGGATCGAGGCACCTGATCCTTTGGCCAGGGAATGCGGTATCTTGTTTGCCGGATATCCAAATACTGTCGTTTCCCCTTTTAAACTGGAATCAGGGTTGGAAGTCACGCAAAGCGAACCTGGCTTCATCGAACTAAAAATACCGGACGTCAACGATTTTTTACGCATTTTAATGACTCCATACGCCAACGAATTCAGACTCAAAACTTATTTAGGACAAGAAGATTCTGAGGAAGAATTACGAACAGTGCTTCAACATAAATGGACAGAAACGGCGAAAAAATATTGCGACAACCAAGGTGTAAACATCCTGCTTTCCCATCTGCTGCTCATGAAAAAGGGTGACGAACTTCCCGAGGAACCCGAGGATGAAAAGCCCATTCTGCATGTGGGTGGTGCCCAAGCCATTTACAGTGAAAACATACCCGACGAAATTCAGTTTACCGCTTTGGGACATTTGCACCGAAAACAAACAGTGGATATTCAACGGAATTCAAACATTTATTACTCGGGAAGCCCCCTCTCCTACAGTTTCAGCGAGGCCAACCAGAAAAAATTCGTCCTTTTAGCCGAGATCGAACCCGGCCAAAAAGCCAGTATTCAGGAAATCGAATTAAAAAAAGGCAAACGCCTGCTCCGAAAACGCTCCGAAAGCATCGGTGAAGCATTAGAATGGCTCATCGAAAATCCCGATACTCTGGTGGAACTCACCATGTCCACCGATACCTATTTAACGGCAGACGAACGCAAGCAACTGAATGCAGCGCACGATGGCATTGTTTCCCTGATACCCGACGTGAAAAACAGAGGTGACAGGAACGACTCCAATTTAAAAGCTATTGATTTGACTAAAAGCATGGAAGCCCTGTTCATCGATTACTTCAAACAGGCCAAGGGTCAGGAGCCCAACGAGAATATTTTGAATTTGTTCAAGGAAGTTTTATCAGAGGAGGAAGCACAATGATACCCATAAAACTAACCCTTCAAGGCATTTATTCCTATCAGGAAAAACAAAGCATCGATTTCACCAAATTGACTGAAGCCAACCTTTTCGGCATTTTCGGATCGGTGGGCAGCGGAAAATCAACCATTCTGGAAGCCATCACCTATGCCCTCTATGGGAATACGGATCGCTTAAACCAGCGAGACAACCGCAACTACAACATGATGAACCTGAAGTCCAACGAACTTTTCATCGAGTTTATTTTCAGGACAGGCAAAGACGATACCGAATACATGACTACTGTAAAAGGCCGTAGAAACAGCAAACAGTTTGAGGATGTTAAAGCACTGGACCGCAACGCCTACAAATGCATAAACGGTGAATGGCAACCAATGGATGTGGAAGATTTATCCTCCATCATCGGCCTGAGCTATGAAAACTTTAAACGCACCGTCATCATTCCACAAGGCCGTTTTCAGGAATTCCTTCAATTGGGAAACAGCGACCGCACCAAAATGATGAAGGAACTTTTCAACCTGGAAAAGTTTGAATTATTCTATAAAGTCATTTCCCTGGAAAGTAAAAACAACCAAAAAATCAACTCCCTGCAAGGTCAGATGATTCAGATCGGCGACATCAATCCCAACCAGATCAAAGTAATGGAAGAGACATTAATTCAGCTGAAAGCCGAAATTGAGCAAAAAACCCAAAATCTTCAAAAGCAACAGAAACAGGAAGAACTTCTCCGAAATCTAAAAGAACTTTCAGAGAAAATAGTCCATGCGTTGGAAGTTTTAACCGTCTTTAAAACCCGCGAACATGAATTTACTTTGCTCGAAAAATCCATTCAGGAATACGACTATTGCCAGCTAAATTTCAAAAGTCTTTTCGAATCCGCCAAAACTTGTTTGGAAAAAATCGTCATCTACGATAAAAACATTCAAACAGATCAAAACTCGCTAACACTCACCCAACACCAATTAAACGAACTTGAATCGAATTTTACATCCCTAAAAACCGCTTTCGACAGTAGGGAAACCTACCATCAACAAGCTGATGAGCTGGATAAAATTACAAAAATTCATACGTTGGACCTTATGGTCCAACAAACCATAGTACGCCTTAGCAATGGCGAAAAGGAAATTTCGAACACGAATGCCACCATCAAAAACTTGCAGGAATCCAAAATAACTCTGACTGCTTCTGTCAAAAATATTAAAGAGCAAATGCCAGATATGTCTTTGCTTGCTGCTGTGAAAAACTGGTTCACTTTTCACAAAACCTTAAAAACCGCCCAAAACGGGCTGATGGAAGATCAGAAAAACCTTCAGAAGGATATACAGGATATTGAAAACCAAAAAACGCAAATCTGGAAAGAAAACGGACTGGCAAACATTTCTTCAAAAGACCCCGATAGCGTCCTGGAAGAAAAGAAACAACAGCTTAGAAAGGACCTCGAAAATCTGAGCAAAGACATGGAACACCTTTCCATACAGATCAAACTGGAAGAATATGCAGCCGATCTGGAAGAAGGCCACCCCTGCCCCCTTTGTGGCGCTTTATCTCATCCTCAACCCTTAAATGCCCAAAACGTTACTGAAGCCCTTCAAAAATTAAAAATACAAAAAACAGCCATTGAAAAAAGTCAGATAGCCCTCGAATCGTTGCAGAAAAAACGAACTGAACTGAATACCACCCAACTCATTAAACAGGATCTACTTCATTCAACCCATCTGAAGCAAACAAACCTCAACAACCAGATTACCGAATATCAAACTCTTTTTATCTGGAAAAATTACAACGATGAAATAACGGTGAATGAAGCCTTTGAAAAAGCACAAAAACTTCAGCATCAGCTTAAAACGAAAGAAACCGATCTGGAAACGACCACTAAAATGTATGAAAAGGAGGTCAGCAACAAAGAAAAATACAACATCGCACTGGAAGAATTTCGTCATCAACTCACTGCCAAATCGTCCGAAATAACAATCCTGACCAGTCAAATCGTGCTTTTGAAACCACATGATTTTGAACAAAAAACGCCCGAAGAAATCCAAAACCTAAAAACGTCCTGCCTCCTACAGTATCAGCAAATCGGAACAGCATACACCACTGCCAACAACAAAATGAATGAATTCGGCAAAGAAATAGCCAATTTAGAAGGAAAAATACAAACCAATAAGCAAGGTCTGGAACAGGAAAAACGCCTGCAAAAAAATACCGACATTCAAATTCAGACCCAGCTGGAGAAATCAATCTATTCCACCCGCGAACACGTAGACTTTATACTATCCAAATCAATAAATACGGAAGCTGAAAAAGCGAAACTAACTCAATACCGTGAGTCCCTAAAAAATGCCGAAAACCAAATATCCATCCTCCAAAAAGAGCTGGGTGACCAAAATTACGATCCCCAAAAACATGAAAGGGAAAAAGAAATTCTCCTTCAAATGCAGGAAGACCTAAGCCTCAGCACCCTGAATCAAGGCAAACTTTGGGGTGAACTGGAAAAACTAAAAACCGATTACGAATCCCGTAAAACCCTTATCGAACAAAAAAACGCCCTGGAATCCAGAGCCGAAGACCTCAAAACTCTCAAACAACTCTTCAAGGCCAGCGGTTTTGTAAACTACATTTCCTCCGTTTATCTACAGGAACTTTGCCGTGCAGGCAACGACCGATTTTACAAACTCACCCGTCAAAAGCTCAGTCTGGAAGTCACCGAGGACAACAATTTTCAGGTTCGCGACTTCATGAACGGTGGCAAGACCCGAAATGTCAAAACACTTTCAGGCGGACAAACCTTTCAGGCAGCCCTGTCTCTGGCCTTGGCCCTGGCCGACAACATCCAGAAAATCACCGAATCCAGTCAAAATTTCTTCTTTTTGGACGAAGGTTTCGGCTCCCTCGACAAAGAATCCCTCGATGTCGTTTTCGACACCCTCAAATCCCTCCGCAAGGAAAACCGCATCGTCGGCGTCATTTCCCATGTAGAAGAAATGCAACAAGAAATCGACACCCACCTAAAAATCACAAACCACGAAGAAAGAGGCAGCCTGATTACCCCAAGCTGGCTTTAGAATATCTATGACAAAAAGCAAAGGGAAAAGCAAACGATATCCCACTATCTAAACCTGGAACCATCCTCGAATAAAGCAATTCCTCCTACAATCTGATAAGCGAACAGTTTTCAGCGGCATGGCTGAAGGCTACTTCGACGACCGCGCGCCGTGAATGTGCCTAGTCCGACCTACAAAATATCGACGTCTCTTGAGACTAGATTTTTGTGTCGGAGTAGGTACATTCACAAGCAAGGGCTAGGTAGCCTGAAGTCATGCCGCTGAAAACTGGTAGCGCTACCAAAAAAAAAGATGACCCCAAGACTGAACCTGGAGCCATCCAACAATGCTTAGTTTTAAGCTAAAATTATTTCTCCGCAACCGGAAAAGCCGAAACCCTCAGTCTCGCCGCCCCCATCGGAATCAACACAATCGAATCAACCCGATCACTTTTCACCACATTTTCATCCGGCAACTCACCACACAACCCATATTTATCAATCCCCCACGAAGGAATCTGCCGACCCTTAGCCCGAATCATAATAGGCGTACCTTCAGCCGTAAACGGATAATTATCAGCAGGCCATGCTTTTTTTACCACTTCCAGATCCAATTCCGGCTTGGCAGCATTCACCTTTAAAGCATAATTCCAGGCACTCCCCGGCAAAATATCAAAACTCGGCCACAAATCAACATTGACATTTTTTTGCCATTTAGAGTCACCGATAGCAGTCTCCATGCTATTCACTTTCTTATATTCCTCTTTAATGAGTAGCGAGTAAGTTAATGGACCATAGTTCACGCTCACACTGTTTTTATTGGTAGGCCATGAATCAACAGAAAGCGACATTGGTAATTCAAGGGTAACACGGTCACCATTTTTCCAATTCCTGCTTAAACAAATATATTTCCCCGTAGCAAAATCAAAACTGACCTTTTCATCATTCACCAAAATCGTGGCGCTTTTACACCAGGTCGGAATGCGCAGATACAGAGGAAAATCAACGGACTTACTTGTTTTAACAGTAAATCGAATGGATTCTTCAAACGGATAGTTGGATTCTTCGGTCAAAACCACCGTTTGTCCTTTTTCACCCACCTTTGCTGAAGCAGAACAAGCCCCGTAAATGGTCGCAGCCAATCCATTGTCTGCAGTTGCCATAACCAGATGCTCAATATAATACGGCCAACCCTGAGCATGATTGTGCTGACAACAACGACTGCTGAAGGGATTCATTGCCAAAAATGGCCCTTCATTGGCAATACCCGGACTGTGATTCTTGGAATCACTGATCACCTGATTTGGACACGTAATATACCTGAGTGCCCTGAAATCGGGCATAAAAGTAGCCGGATAGGAATTAAAAGCCACATTCTCACAATGCTCAGCCCAAAAAGGATCACCAGTCATTCTAAGCATCAACTCATCAGAAGCCATCTGTTCCACAAAACCGCACGTTTCTGTACCTTGTCTTGGATCAATGCTCCCCATACGTGCATTTTCATCCGCACCGAACATACCACCGGGTACCTGTCCAAAAATACGACGTACCAGATTGTGCACGTTGTAACTGGCATTCAAATCGGCAGAATCACCCGATAACATAAAATAGGTAGCAGGTTCTCTGAAACATTGGGCAATATTCACATTGTGCCAATTGGGCAGTATGGATTTTATGGTCCAGTCTGCCGTGTTCCGATGCAACTTCTCAGCCAGTTCCAGTAAAAATTTATCACCAGTGATGTTGTACAACCAATACACACTCAGTAAATTATCACCCCCACGGCTATTTTCCCAATAACTTTCCAGAAACTGATTGTCAGGAACCGTCATTTCCCATTTAAAATAGTTCGTCATCAGATCAATGACACGTTGATCGTGGGAATACTCATAATACGACTGAAGACACGAAAGCATAATCATATTGGCCCAAATCTCCGGCTTTCCATTGTTGGTATTTGCAGGTCCAAAATAGCCATTGGGTTGCTGGCTTTTTAAAGTTCCTTCTATCCAGATCTTTGTTTCAGCAATCATCGCCGGATCTTTCAAAATGTAGGCTAAATCGCCATACCCCTTCAACCAATAAGGCACTTCCTCCCATCCATGATCACCGCCTTTTGTCAGCCAGGCATTGTTATTTTTGTCAAGCCAGGCACTGATTTCACCCAGATGACCGGTCAGACCTTCTTTTTGTAATAGTAAATACTTTTTAGGCCAACCTTCGGGTTGAATGCTTCCTACGGGAAGTTTCAGAAAATGAAGCGGCTTGAGCGGGGAACGATTTCCCGGATAATTCAAATTTTGAGTGGATGTCTCAGGACGGTCAACCACTTTAGCCAAAGTCTCAGTTGTTTTACCTGCCGAGAATGCGGATAAAGTAGAAAGCAGCACGACGCCGGTAGCACCTCCGATAAAACCTTTTAGTTTCTTAAACATACATGATATTTTAAATGGTACATAAATACTGCTGCAAATATAAAGTCTGAAAACAAGGTCTTGTAAGAAATTTTTGTCAGAAAAAGTCACTATTCTGGCAAAAACAGCGTGAATGGAGTCCGGATTTTTTAAAAGAATACAAGAAAGGATAAATAATACAATCTTACCAGAATATACCAGAATTCTTCCAGTATAAACACTTTTCCAGACTATTTTATAACTTTGTTGCAGTAGCAAAGATATCCTACAAAATCGAATGATCTTGAAAAAGTCCCTTTTGTTGTTATTTCTTCTTATAACCCACTTCGTTTTTGCATCGGAGTCGGGAATCAGCAAGTACGACTTTAAGCATCTCGGCTTGGAACAAGGCCTGTCCCATAGTTCAGTCATTTCCATTTTACAGGACAAAACGGGCTTTATCTGGATTGGTACCAAAGACGGATTGAATCGTTTTGACGGAATATCATTCCGCACTTACCAACGTGAACTTAAATCCTTGGACAACCTTGGTAATAATTCAATCCGATGCCTGTTTGAAGATAAGAATGGAAATATCTGGATAGGCACGAATGCAGGTATGTTCATCTATGACCCACAACAGGAAAAATTCACCAGCTTCAACGCGAAAAGCAATCTAGGAAAAGCCATCACCGAACCAATCATACAAATTTCGGCAGATAGTACAGGCATCATGTGGTTTTCCGTAGAAAAAAAGGGCCTTTTTCGCTACGATGTACACTCCGAAAAACTCATTTACATCCCCTTCAAAGGGAAAAAGACAGTGACAATAATCAGCTTTTACATAGACAAAACCAACCATTTTTGGATGGGGATCAAAGATATGGGGCTCTATTATTCAGACAATCGGTTCAAAGATCCCAAACTTTTTTTGGATAACACGGGTAAAAACTGTTTCCCGGATGGAGATGTTTACAAAATCATTCCTGAAAATTTCAACCATCTTATATTCGCAACTCCAAAAGACGGAATTAAAAAATTAAACATCATTCATAGAACAGTCACAGACTTTGTTTCCAGAGCCCAAACGTCGAAAGATCTTTTTGTCAGAAACTTACTCAAAATTTCTAACTCGGAATGGTGGGTAGGAACAGAAAGTGGTATCTACATTTACAACAGCCAAACCCGGAAAATCGACCATCTGGAGCATTATGGATACGATCCCTATTCACTCTCAGACAATGCCATATATATTTTGTTTAAAGATCGCGTAGGAGGTATCTGGGTAGGCAGCTATTTCGGAGGCATCGATTATTACGCACCCAGATATGAAAAATTTGAAAAGTTCTATCCCATTTTGGGTCATAAAAGCATTAGTGGAAAAGCTGTTCGGGAGTTTTGCGAAGACAAAAACGGAAACCTATGGATTGGTACGGAAGATGCCGGATTAAATCTGTTTAACCCAACGACCGGACAATGTACTCGCTATCAGAATGCCAACCTGTACCACAACATTCATGCCCTTTGTCTGGACAATGATAAATTGTGGATAGGCACCTTTTCAAAGGGACTTCATTCTCTCGACCTAAAAACAAAAGTTTTTAAATCCTATTTGGAAGGCACTAGTGCCAACACCCTGAACGAAAACAGCATCTATTCTATGTGCAAAACTTCTATGGGCGATTTATATGTGGGAACTCCCTCTGGACTAAACAAATACAACAGAAATACAGATGATTTCACGCGAATAAAAGAGTTGAACGGTATCTTTGTATTTGACATACTGGAAGATCGTTCCGGTTGCATTTGGTTTGCAACCCTACACAACGGAATCTATCAATTTAACCCTCTTACCAGCAAATGGACTGTTTATCGGGCAAATCCCGGCAAACCCGGCAGTTTGCCCAGCAATATGATTATCAGCGTATTTGAGGACAGCAAGAATCAACTGTGGTTTACGACAGAAGGTAATGGCTTTTGCCGGTTAAACAGAGAAAATGGAACCTTTATTACATACGAGACCTCGGATGGATTACCCAACGATGTGGTTTATAAAATGCTTGAAGACTCTAATGGTTTGCTGTGGTTGACCACCAACAAGGGTCTTTCGCGATTTAATCCCTACACCAAAAAATTCAAGACTTACACCACAGCCAACGGCTTATTAACCAACCAATTTAACTATTCATCCAGCATCCGAGCCAGAAACGGAAAGCTTTATTTCGGAGGCATCAATGGATTTATTGGGTTTGATCCGGTTACTTTTCAGGAAAACAGAACTTTCCCCCCGGTTGTCGTCACCGATTTTTTTCTATTTAACAAAAGAGCTACCGTCGGCAATAAAAAGGGCACTTTACAAAAAAGTATCACCTTTTCAGACCGGATAGATCTTCGCTACAACCAAAACTCTTTTACGCTAAAATTCTCCGCATTGAGCTTTATCGCTCCTCAAATGAATGTGCTTTCCTACAAACTGGAAGGATTTGACAAGGAGTGGTACACCGCATCAGGAAGTCCATCAGCAACGTACACCAACATCAAACCAGGCATCTATATGTTTTGCATCAAATCTTCCAATAGTTTGGGTGAATGGAACAAAGCAATTAAAAAAATAGAAATCCACATCCATCCTCCTTTTTGGCAATCCGGTATGGCCTACGTTCTATACCTGGTGTTGCTGACAGGTATCACCTGGTTCCTTATTCGTAATTTCCGAATCCGTATGCTTCAGAATCAACAACGCCAGCTGGAAAAGCTGGAGGCTGAAAAAGAGAAGGAAATTCACGAAGCAAAAGTAGATTTTTTCACCAATGTCGCCCATGAGATACGCACACCATTAACACTCATCAAAGGCCCGCTGGAAAACGTATTGAAGAAAAATGACCTTAGTGCAGAGGTTAAAGAAGATCTAAGTGTGATGGAAAAAAACACGCAAAGACTTTTAGATCTAACCAACCAATTGCTTGATTTCCGAAAAACGGAAGTGAAAGGCTTCAGTCTGAATTTTATCGATTGCAACATCTCCGAACTCTTACGGGAAATTTATTGCAGGTTTCATCCGACAGCCAGGAATTACAATCTGAATTTTAAACTAACACTCCCTGAAAATGAATTCTTTGCTCCTGTTGACAAGGAAGCCATGATAAAAATCATCAGCAACCTGTTTAACAACGCCATCAAATTCGCAACAAGTCGTATCGAAGTTACACTCTTGCCTGAAAGTCCATCAAACAAAAAGAACTTTTCGATCATGGTTATCAATGACGGTGCCCCAATTCCAACCGACATGAAAGAAATCATTTTCAAACCATTTACGCAGCTCTGGAACACCTCCAATGGTCAACGTGCAGCCGGAACAGGTATTGGTTTACCCTTGGCCCGTTCTCTGGCAGAATTACACAAAGGTTCGATCACCTTAAATGAAACACCCGATATTTGTTTTTCTCTGGAATTACCTGTTAAACAGGAAAATGTCCCTCAAACAACTAAATCAATCTTGGAAAAGGAAGAATTTCAGGCTGAAAACGACGAAAACGCTGTCTCAAATATAACACTATTGCTGGTTGATGATGATCTGGATATACTCCGTTTTATTGGCAAACAACTGAAAGGGCTCTACACCATTTTAACAGCGACGAATGGACTGAAAGCTCTCGAAATATTGGAAAATCAGGCTATTGACCTGATTGTAAGTGACGTCATGATGCCGGAAATGGATGGATTCGAACTTTGTAGAAAACTCAAGTCCGATATCAATTTTAGCCATATTCCCATCATTTTGTTGACAGCCAAAGCCAATTTGCAATCAAAAATTGAAGGCATTGAACTCGGAGCCGATTCCTACATCGAAAAACCGTTTTCCAGCGACTATCTTTTAGCGCGTATAGCCAATCTGCTTAGCAATCAGGAAAAAAGACGCAAGGCATTTGAATCTTCTCCCCTTGTTGAATCCAGAACCATGGCTATCAGCCAGGCTGACGAATTATTTTTGGATAAACTAAGTGGAATCATTCATAAAAACCTTTCGGAAACCACCTTCAATGTTGACCTGTTGGCCAGCGAAATGAACATGAGCAGATCCAGTTTGCATCGTAAAATAAAAAGCTTGTCACAACTGACACCCAATGACTTTATACAGATAGAGCGACTAAAAAAAGCCGCTCAACTGATACAGTCCGGCACCTATAGGATCAATGAGATCTGCTATCTGGTTGGGTTTAATTCCTCTTCCTACTTTGCCAAATGTTTTCAGAAACAATTTGGTATTTTGCCCAAGGATTTTGGAAAACAGGAATAATACTATTCAACATCCTCAAATTCAGCAGCATCTTTGTAAACAACTTCCGGTCTTCCAAACAAGGAAATCACTTTACCTGCAAACAATCCACCTACAATTGCCAAAACGACGGTAATCAGAATACCTTTTAGCTGAGCAGCAATGTCAAGCCCTGGAACAACCAAAATAGCGACCAACCCCCCAAAAAGGCCGGGAATACCATGAAGATTGGAGACTCCACACGTATCAATGATTTTGAAAAGTTTTTCTTCCTTTTTTTGAAGTACTGCAAAACCAACGGTTGAAATCACACCTGCAACAACACCAATGATCATTGCCTCACCATGAGTTGCGAAATCACAGGTCGATCCGATAGCAACCCCACCTGCAAGTGCAGCATTTGCAATATCAGCTGCACTGATTTTCCCACGTATTGCCACAGAAGCAACATAAGTTGCCAACGTTGAACCACAAAGAGCCAAAAAGACATTCACTACCGTAACAGGTAGATCATCAACCGGAACAAGTGCACCACAGAAACTAGGCCAGAATACCCACAATACCATACTTCCCAACAAAGAATACCGGTCACTGGTAGCATCAGCCTCAATGGGTGTTTCCTTTTGTTTTTTAGTCGTCAGGAAAACAGCAGCCGAGACTCCGAATATAGCACCAAAAGCATGAATAACTATGGATCCTCCGGTATCAGCCACTTTTCCAACAAAATCAAAACAATCATCAACGATAATCATTTCATTAAAAAGATAGAATGGAATAAACATCAGGCCTAGAAGAATGTACTGATACATTTTAACTCTTCCCAGAATGGCACCTGCTGCAATCAATAAACTGGCAGCACCAAATTCAGCAAGAATAAATTGTTCGATTTCACATTTTTCCTCCAGTATGCACATCCCTTTAATGGCCATGTAGGTAGGAATAGCAGTACTAACTAAAAGAAAAGTAGCGGTCAAAGCAGAACGACCGTACTGTTTTACGAATACCATCAGAAAACCAAAACCGATCAAGAGCATAGCCATAATATGTATGGCTCGACCGTATTGCAGTACTTCCAAAATAGATGGGATACTTTCGTGATGCAATTCCTGAGCACAAAGCCTAAAAGCAGGAATAAAAAGAAAGAATGCGAATGCTGAGAGTTTTGTAACGAGGCCTTTCATGTTTTTCACTAATTTAGATTATAAAAATGCAATAAAAAGCCAGATCATATCACATCAATCTACTATTAGTCCGAAAAGACGTTACAAAATGTTTAGGCCATAAAGTTCGGCGGCAAAGATATAAAAACATTTTTAATTCAATAATAAAGTAACTATTTCATCTTACCTAGGAATCGTAAAATAAAAATTTGTGCCTTTTCCGATGATGGAATCGACCCAGATCTCCCCACCAAACAATTGAACGAAGCTCTTCGATATGGCTAAACCCAATCCATTTCCTCCATATTCCCGGGTATAATCAGATTCAACCTGAATAAAGCGTTCAAAAATCCGATCATGAAATTCCTTTGCAATACCAATACCCATATCCTTGACTTTAAACTCAATAAATCGATCTTTTACCCTAAAACCTATTTCGATAATGCCCTTGTTTGAAAATTTAATACTGTTACCCACAAGGTTCACCAATACCTGTTTGATTTTGTATTCATCACTACAAACAAAAACCTGAACTTTCGGATTCAAAGCATCAATTTCTATAAGAAGTCCCTTTTCTTCTGCTTTTAGAATCAGTTCATTTTTTACACTTTCAATAAGTTCATGAACAGTGAATACATTCTTATTCAGAGAAATTTGCCCGGATTCAATTTTAGAAATGTCCAGTATATCATTAATAATTGTAAGCATGTTAATGCCACTTGAATTGATCATCTGTGCATATTCACCGATTTTTGAGTTATCCAGCTCATTATCCAACATTAAATCGGAAAAGCCAATGATGCAATTCAGCGGTGTGCGGATTTCGTGACTCATATTGGCAAGAAATGCTGATTTTAAAAGATCGGATTCTTCTGCTTTTTCTTTGGCTTTGATCAAATCGTCCAGCATTTGTTTTTTCTCTGTTGAATCATTCATAATCAAAACATAATTACTGATGCTTCCATCTGAATTTGTCAACGTGCTAATAGTTGATTCTTCCCAAAATACCGTTTTATCTTTCCTGCGGTTAAGTACCTCACCTTTCCAGGTTTCTCCGTTTTTTAATGTTTTTAAAAGATTATTATACTCTTTACCGGGTAAATGACCAGGATTAAAAATTCTCGGTTTTTTCCCAAGAACATCCTCTAAAGTATATTGAGTTAATGAAATAAATTTATTATTCACAAACTCAATGCCTCCTTTTTCATTGGTAATTACAATAGCTGAGGGTCCCTGTTCTATAGCTTTCCCCAAGGTTTTAACCCGGCTATTGGCCAGCTGATATTCTGTAAGTAAATGAACCATCTCTATCCTGCCATATTCCAACTCACTGGTCCGTTCTGCAACCAGAAAATTCAAACGTTCTTTTTCTTCCCGCTTCTGCCTGCTTGCCTTTTTTATTTTAACCATGGCTCTGATTTGGGCAGTTAGTTCTACAACATCTATAGGTTTGGACAGGAAGGCTTCGGCACCTATTTCAAGAGCCTCAACTCGACTCTGCCTGTGGTCTTTGATAGCAGTAAGAAACACCACAGGAATATCCTGTAAACGATCGTCTTTCTTTAAACGCCGGCAGACCTCAAAACCATCCATTTCGGGCATTAAAATATCCAATAAAATAACATCAGGATCTTTTTCGATGGCTAATTGAATTCCGTCCAGACCAGTTGATGCCGTAAAAATGATAGAATCAGGAAATGCATCTTCAGTAATGGCTCTCAAACTGATTAGATTATCAGTATTGTCATCTATTGCTAGTATTGTTATCATAGTGTCATCCAGCTTATAAAATTTATCCAATCCACTCTTCAATCATTTTGAAAAACTCCTTATCATCGATTGGTTTTGAAATATATCCATCAAATCCATAGGACATTAACTTCTCCCGATCACCTTTCATTGCACTGGCAGAAACTGCAATTATTGGAGTATTATTTAGTTCAGTGTCTTTACGGAGTTCATTTAATGCCTCTATTCCATTAATACCGGGTAAAGCAATATCCATTAAGATCAGATCCGGGTGAAACTTATACGTTTTTTCTATTCCAATTTTTCCATCTTCGGCTTCTATTACTTCACACTTACCTGCAAGCAGCGCTTTTATGGTAAGCATGTTGTCTGAATTATCCTCGACTACCAAAACCACTGGTTTACCCAAAGTTCGAACCGAACGTTCCTTCAGTTGATTTTTACCCTCGTTTTCAACACACACCATACTGGATACAGCTTTAAGCAACTGATCCTTATTAATATCGCCCTTTTGAATCAGTTGATGAATGTTATTACTGGTTAAAAAGGAAAGCTCCTTTTTGGTTACGTATTTGGCTGTAAGAATAATCACAGGAATATTCTCTGTCTTTTTTTCCTCACGTATCTGCTTTAAAACATCAAAACCATCCACCCCAGGCATCATCAAATCAAGAATCATTCCATCCGGTATTTTTTTGGAAATTAATTCAAGTGCGTCACTCCCGTTGTTCGCGACCATCAAATTATAGCCTTGTGACTCAAGAATATCTTTCATTTGTATAACTACAGCATCCGTATCTTCAACAATTAAAATGGTTTTATCTGATTTATTCATTTCTTCGATAGTTTTACCGATGATGCTTTTGTTGGATAAAAAAACATCCATTTCATAGTCTGCATCTACCAGTTTGGAATCAAAAATCATAGGCAAAAAAAGTTTAAATTGTGACCCTTCGCCATAGGTGCTTTTAACATCAATACGTCCACCCAAAATCTCAGCATATTTTTTTGCTATTGCAAGACCAAGACCTGTACCACCATATTTTCTGGAATTACTTCCATCCGCTTGTCTAAATTCTTCAAATATAGCGGTAACACTATCTTTAGGTATTCCAATACCGGTATCCGTCACTAGTATACAATAGTCTTTTCCCACTTGAGTGGTCGTAATTTCGACAAAACCTACTTCAGTAAATTTTACTGCGTTTCCAACGATATTTTGCAAAATATGACGCAATTTGTCATAATCACATTTTATTTCAGGCAAATCTTTATTGGGTAAATGACGAAGAATAATATCTTTTTGTTTGGCTTGCGGATCAATCATTTCAACAATGTCTCCGATTAAATGCTGCACATTGAAAGTTGAAATAGTAATATCTTCTTTACCGGCTTCAATACGCGAAAGATCCAGAATATCGTTGATCAACAATAATAGATTCTTACCATTACGTTCTATCACCTCCAGATAACTGTATTCTTCATCAGGAATTATCCCGGATAAACGTCGGTTAAGTACACCCGAAAGGGCAATGACAGAATTGAGAGGAGTACGCAATTCATGACTCATATTGGAAAGAAAAGCAGTTTTGAGTTTATTTGACTCATCCAATTGTTTTTTCTGCATCTCAAGTTCAATGTTTTGCTCGACAAGCTCATTGGTTTGAGCCGAAAGTTCATTCTTCTGACTTTCAAGCTCGAGGTTCTGATATTCTAATTTTTGAGAAAAGGCAAGTATCTTTCTGTTGGCCAAAATTCCACCCATCCTGGCATTCAGTGTTCCCTGTATCAAATGGAGCAATTTCAGGCTACTTTTACTAAACGTCTTAATATTAACCAGTGTAATAACTGCTACAACTTTGTTTCCAGTCAGTACAGGAATGGTTATTATTTCCCGAGGCTTAAATATTCCGGTTACAGTTGCAAAAGTAAAGATGGAATCAACTGGAATCTTTGTGATATGTTGCATTTCTCGGGTAACCAGTGCCTGACCAAACTCACCTTCGTATTTGGTCGCAGAAAATGACTTACAGGCTGCACCAATCATACCGATGCATTCAAAATACTCAAATATTGTTTCATCTTCGTTTAAAAAATAAACGGCACCCATTTGTGACCAGGTATCCTGAAGCAAAGCACTTAATAGTTTATGACAAAAACGATGCGACTCTTCCTCACTAAGCATCAGTTGATCCAGTTTAATCGCTTTTTCATTGAGTTCTCTTACATTCTGAACAGTATCAGCCAATTTATTGAAAGAATTTGATAATATTCCAAACTCATTATTGGAAGTCAACTTACTCCGTGCATCCAAATCTCCATTTGTAAATAGTGTCAAGGCAGAGTTAAGCTCAACCAAAGGCTTGTGAATACTTCTTAAAATACCAATGAAAAGCATTAGAATTGCAAAAAATATAGCCGAAACCCAATAAATTAACTGGATATTCAAGTGTTCTTTTACCTTACTGGACTCCTGGAATAAACGATTGCTGTAATTTTGTGCATAGTCTTCAATGATTTGTATATCACTAAAAAATAAAGCCACACTTTTGCTTCCTAAACCTTCAGATTCAAATTGAGATTTGGCCTCATCTGTTTTACCTTCGCGGAATAAAATCAGCGTTTCATCACAAATAGTATTCCATTTCACAAAGTGGTCATAAACGTTATCAACATCAGAATGTTTGCCCCTATACCGACTGTAAATGACTTCAAATTGTTTGAAAGCATTGGCTTTCAGAACTTCAAGCTTTTGGTGTATGACAGAACTATTCTCTTTGTTTTTAGTAGAATGAAGCTCATTGAAGGTCAGCTGCATTTCAAGTACATCAGATTTTAACTTTCCCAGTGCATTTTTGACCGTAAAAGGATGCTCATACAATTCAATGGTTTGTTGCTCCAGTTTGTTGGCCTGAATCCACGAAAGGCAGCCAAGAGCTACTATCAGTGCTAAAATAGTGAAGAACCCTACTTTAAGCAGAGTTTCGATTTTAAGGTTTTTCAGTTTCATTCAATAGTACTGTTAAATCAATATAATGACAGATATCAAGAACTGCCACGTGTGTGTGTTTTTTACTTATCTTTTTGAAAAACGGCTGAATTTGGAAAAACTTCCCGAAATTTAAAGCTTTTCACTATTTCTCTTTCTGCTTCACCTGTTATTAAAAAGCCACCTGATGAAAGGTTTTTCGATAATTTTTCCAAAATGCGTAATCTATATTCCGGTTTGTAATAAAAAAGGATATTGCTGCAAAAAATAACATCGAAATTGCCAAAAATACTTGCCGGTGGCGAATCTCCATGTTCCGTCAAAAGATCAAAAACTGAAAAGTCAATATACTTTCTAAGATTTTGAGAAATGGTGTGACTTTCCCCTTTTTTAGTAAAATATTTTTTTATTCGTTGCAAAGTAACCTTATTGACCGATTTTGTTGGATAAACACCTCTACTTGCATTGGATAATTCCAACGGGCTAATATCGGTCGCAAAAATCCGACAAACAATTTTTGAATTGGAGGCTTCAATCAGCTCATCAAAAAGAATGGCAAGACTATAGGACTCCTGCCCTGAAGCACAAGCCGCAGACCAAATCCGAATATCCTTTTCCTTTTTGATTTTCTTTTTTTCAAGGAAAGATGGAAAAATGATCTGTTCGAGAACCGCAAACGTAAGTGGGTTACGAAAAAACTCGCTAAAGGAAATATGAAAGGATTTAAATAGAAGATCGGTTTCACTCTCATTGGCGACCAGATAGCGAAAATAATCTTGATAAGATTTGTTGTCAGTTGCCAACAATCGTTTATCAATCGTTTTTATAAGAAAATTTTCCTCAAAAATTGAAATATCAGTTCCTTTCGTATGAAGTAACAGATTTATAATTTCTTGTATCTCAATTTTCATTCAAAAGATTTAAGGTATTCCCTGGATGTTTTCTTGTTCAAAGTTATGAAAAGACTTGGTACTCCAAAATCTTTAGTGATAATAATACTTTAAAAATATACAACAATCTTTCTATGTGATATTTACATATACATCTCAAAACTATTTATACAAAAAAAAGATGCCCGTTAAAGCATCTTTACTTTATATAATAGTATAGTTATTTAACTATTGATATCTTCTATATCAAATAGCAACGTCCATTTTTGGTTGGTTCTTTTATCTGGATATTTTGACCTGTGTTGCCGTTGGCCCTTTTAATCCTTTTTGAACTTCAAAAGTAACCAGGTTACCTTCTTTAATTTCTTCGAGTATGTTCTTTACGTGAACAAAAACACTTTCCTGAGTTTGAGCATCTTTGATAAAACCAAAGCCTTTTGACTCATTTAGATAAGTGACCGTACCTTTTCGGATAATATCTTGTTCCTCAGCTTCCTCTTGTTTGGGGATACTGATTAAGATACTTTCGGAATCGATAATCGTCTTTCTGGTGGGATCAGGAGGTGTTGATGTAATTCTTCCATTTTCATCGACATAGGCAATCATATCTGCCAAACTTCCCGGAGTTGCATTTTCCTTTCTTTCCAGCTTTTTCTTTTCCTTGTCTTTTTTCTTCTTCTCTTTGTTGTTTTTTACGTTCTTCTTGTTGAAAGTTTCTTGAGACCTGCCCATAAGTAATTATTAGTTTAGCTTCAAAGATACTAAAAAACTTGTATTTTTTCTTAAAAAAAAAGCCTTACGTTTCCGTAAGGCCATTTTTTCGATTAATTGTATGATGTTATTATGGACTAAGCCAGTTTAACATTTACTGCATTTAATCCTTTTTTGCCCTCTTGGATATCAAAAGTTACTTCATCATTCTCTTTGATCTTGTCGATCAGGCCAGAAACGTGTACGAAATACTCTTTAGATGATTCTGCGTCTTTAATAAATCCAAAACCTTTAGATTCATTAAAAAATTTTACTGTTCCGTTGTTCATTTTATGAATTTGTTTTTAATGGCCGAAAGATATGATAAATATTTTGGTATTTCACATATTTTTCGAAAATATTTTTATTTATTCAAATTATTAATTTTTTCTTCAGCTTTTGCATTCAATTCTGCTGCCTTTTTCTCTGCTACAGACTTCAATTTTGCAGCCGAAGCTTTGGCTACCGTTTTAAGAATCGGGTTTTTGGCTTTGCCGGTAATTATGGCACCTTCCTTTACTGCCTCTTCAATCAGTTTATCGCCTGCAGCCTTGGCCTGTGCCCGAATCAGCTCTGCTTCCCTGGTCACATCTTCTTTGGCTTTTGCTACCGTTTCGGCTGTATTTTTACCTGTAACTTTCTCTAGATATTTGTCTGCCAGACCTACTGCAAGTTGTTTAGCCAAGGCTGTTGCATCCAGTTTAACTTTGGGGTTGGTAAACGTTCCTGAAATAGTTCCTTTCAGACTTTTCACAGAGCCAAATTCCATATTTTCAGGCAATACAACGTTAATTGCGTAGTCAATTGACTTGTCCAAACCAGTATTTCCGGAAAGATTCATCTTAAAATTACCCACATTTACATTAAAAGGAGAAGTATAGAGTTTCCCAGCTTCTATTTTAAAAGGTATTTTCAAGTCTTTGGGTGAAATTGTTTTTAGCGATTCTTTCTTTAAAGCAATGGCGAGTGCATCCAGCGCTTTTACATTAGAAACTTTGACCCCGCTTGAATTCAAAACACCGCTTCCTGTTAATGTTTGGAGGTCTGGATCCATGTATTTATTCATGGATGTTTTGAAATTCATTAATAAGGAGTAGTTTCCTTGTACATTTTCAAAAATCGGAGTCAATGCCTTTACCGTTTCAAAAGTCGTAAAAGTCTGCGCAAAGGAAACATTCTTCAGGTCCAGTCCAAAAGAGGCCTGAGGTTTCTCCGGATTCAAGGCTTCATAGTATCCCTTTGCCCCTATCGAACCACCCAATGCGTTTGCCGAAAGATTGTTGATGGAAAGCCGGCCATCCTTGACTTTTATTTCTGCTTTGGCATCATTCATGATCAGCTTGCTGAAAAGCACTTTCTGACCAGTAGCTTTCATACTTAGATTCAGATTTTTAGGTATTTCAAAAGCCAACATTGGAGCCGCTTCCGCCTTGACCGCTGCACTGTCTTTTTCCATGAAATCGTTTAGATTCAAATAGGAAGACGTCACATTCAGCGAGCCGTTCAACACATCATCTTTCAAAAAATAAGCCAGCACATTGGTCAGTTTTCCGGTAGCCTGAACATCATTTTTGCCTATCATCATAGAAAAAGCCGATAAAACGACTTCGCTTGGGCTAAAATTCATCGAAGCTTCTTTGACTGAAACTTCTGGCAAGCCTTTCGATTTATAGTTAATGCCTTTAACAACCAGACTACCATTCGCTTTAAATTTGTCGTACTGTTTTTTATCCAGGTATGAGAGTCGTCCTGCTGCCGAAAGATTGGCCTGAATCTGACCTTTCAGGTCCGTCCCTTTTTCCAGAGGGTACACCTGTTTAACCATTCCCAGATTGATGACACCTTTAATAGAACCTTTCACATCCGGGTCACTCATAGGAGTTGCCACAAATGCAGTCATATCAAATGGATTGCCGGCCATACTAAAATGGAAAGCGGAAATATCGATCTTGGTATTATCCAGCGTGCCCCCAGGGCTTGAAACACGGGCCTTAACCGTGATATCCCTGACAGCCTGAGGAACGGATGGATATTTAAACATACCTTTATCTATAGATAGTTTTAAACCGAAAGCCGGATAATTTTCGCCTTGCATTTTCCCCTTCATGAAAGCATCAATTTTGAGATTACCAGATGTTTCAATGGATTCAAAGTCTTTCATATAAAGTGCCGGAATCAGCGAAAGAAACTGTTTGAAAGTCACTTTGGCTGTATTTACTTTCAAATCCATATCTATGGTTGAAGTATCGGGCATCTGCACCCAACCGCCAAAAGATACCTCCATGGCATTCAAGAGAATTTTATTGGAACGAAACGTATATTTACTTTTGGTCAAATCCGCATCGAGGGTTATTTCCGTTTCGAGGGTTGCATCACTCAGGATGGTCATTCCGCTCATGGAATACGAAAGTGCCTTTATGGTGGAGTTTGTAGTCAGGGTAGTAATATCGGTGGAAAGATCGCCTTTCAGGGTACCATTCCAATCTTTAAGCACTGCTTTCCGATCGGATTCTCTATCGTCATACACGACATTGGAATGGCTGACAAGGACTTTCTTCATTTCAAAATGCATGGTTTCTGAAGTATCTTGTTTCACTTCAGGATTGGTATCGGGCTTCATAATGTCCCAGTTAACACGTCCGTCTTTCAACACTTTGGCCAGGACATTGCCACGAACTATTTCAATTTTTTTAACCGAAATGCCCTTATCCGTAATCAATGATTTTAAATCGATGGCCAGTTTTACCTTTTGGGCACTGACCAGTGTATCTAATGCGAAAGAATCCACACCAACCACAGACAAATCAGACAAGGAAGCTGTGATATTGGGAAAATTGGAAAAAAGATTCAGGCTTAAATCGCTGAATGCAACCCTGGCATTCAAATTTTTATTAGCCTGGTTCTGAACGATTGATGCCACCTTACCTTTAAATGCAAAGGGTAAAATAATCATTGCCATAAGTAAAAAGCCAAGAACAATGATACTTATTTGAATTTTCTTTTTCATAGGAAGTTGTTTTAATAAGTGACGTATCGTAGATACAAATATACTTGATTTCATAGTAAGTTAGCCTGGGCATATTCAAAAAGACATTTTTATCTTTGAAAGAAGAATTATAAATTGGATAATTGTTACCTTTGACCTCAAATAAAATTTTTTTATGAAAGTAGCAGTCTTTAGTACAAAATCGTACGACAAAGAATATTTAGATCAGGCCAACACATCCGGAGCTCATGAATTGTTTTACTTTGAAGCATCACTCGATAGAAAAACAGTTAAACTGACTGAAAAGTTTGATGCTGTTTGCGTGTTTGTCAACGATACGCTCAATAATGATGTTATTGATGAATTAGCAGCAAACAGGGTGAAAATCATCGTACTGCGATGTGCCGGTTTTAACAATGTCAACATTGAACGAGCCAACTTCTGGGGAATCAGCGTTTTACGTGTCCCAGCCTATTCTCCTCATGCAGTGGCAGAACATGCACTTGCTTTGATCATGACCTTAAACCGTAAGACACATAAAGCCTATAACCGTGTCCGGGAGGGCAATTTTTCCATAGAAAGACTAACGGGATTCGAGTTAGATGGTAAAACAGTAGGTATTGTCGGAACCGGTCGTATCGGAGCCATTTTCGCAAAAATCATGATTGGGCTTGGATGCAAAATTATTGCACACGATGCTTATCAAAATAAAGGCCTGATCGAAGCTGGGGTAACCTACTTATCGCTGGATGAGCTTTTCGGTCAATCAGACATTATATCATTGCATTGCCCTTTAACACCCGAAACACACCACATGATCAATACTGACTCTATTGCCTTGATGAAAAAAGGAGTTATGCTGATCAATACCAGTCGTGGGAAACTGATTGATACAAATGCCGTTATAGATGCTTTGAAAGAAAGCCAGATTGGTTATATGGGACTCGATGTTTACGAACAGGAGGAAAATCTATTCTTTAAGGACTTGTCTGAAATAATCATTCGTGACGATAAGATTTCACGCCTGATGACTTTCCCCAACGTTTTGATAACTGCCCACCAGGCTTATTTCACAGACAATGCCTTGATACAGATTGCGCAGACAACTCTTCAAAATCTTTCCGATTATGAAGCAGGCACCATCAAGCACGAAAATCAGGTAACATTAGAAATGATCAAACTATAACATTAAACCATGGAAGTTTTTGTCATACTCGGTCTGATTCTTTTAAATGGCTGCTTTGCACTTGCTGAGCTTGCATTAATTTCATCCAAAAAATCCAGACTGGAGGGTGATGCCAAACACGGAGACAATAAAGCCAGAAAAGCTATTATTCTGGCCGGAACTCCTGATAAATTTTTGTCAACTGTTCAAATAGGCATTACATCGATAGGAATACTAACCGGTATTTTTTCCGGAGAAAATATTTCCGAATGGCTTTCTGTTGAAATTGCAAAAATCCCTGAACTTGCCGCCTCCTCACACAGCATTTCTTTAATCATCATTGTGGTACTTGTCACCTATCTAAGTTTGATATTTGGGGAATTAGTACCTAAAAGAATTGCCATGAGTAACCCGGAACGCTATGCAAAACTGGTAGCCGGCCCTATGAATTTTTTATCCAAAATCGGGATACCTTTTGTATGGTTGTTGTCGGCCAGTACCAACGGCATCATGAAAATTTTCGGAATATCCCCCACCACACAAAGCAAAGTGACTGAAGAGGAAATCAAGGCCATATTGCAGGAAGGGACCGACGAAGGAGAAATACAAGTAGTAGAACACGACATTGTAGAAAGGGTGTTCAACCTTGGTGACCGCGATGTAAACTCTTTGATGACTCACAGAAACGATCTAGTATGGCTTGACCTGGAAGATTCGCTGGACGAAATCAAACAGACCATCAAAAGCAGAGTTCACAATGTATATCCCGTTTCAAGCGAGCAGTTGGATGATATTGTCGGAGTTGTTTTTCTGAAGGAATTCTTTTCGGAATTTAACAATCCGGATTTTGATCTCAGACACCACATCAAACCCGCTCAATTTGTACCGGAAACAATGAACGGTTACAACGTTCTGGAATTATTTCGTAAAAGCCAGCTTTTTTACGCCATTATCACCGATGAATACGGGAGCATACAAGGTATGCTGACCATGAACGACCTGATGGAAGCTCTGGTTGGTAACATCATCGAACCAAACGAACTGGAAGAACAAATTATACAGCGGGAAGATGGATCCTGGTTGGTGGACGGTCAATATTCCTTTTACGATTTCCTGGCCAATTTCGATATGGAAGACCTCTATCAGGAGCACGATTACAACACCTTAAGCGGACTTATTCTTGACATTCTTGAACGAATTCCCAACACAGCTGAAAAACTGAGATGGAAAGATTTTGAAATGGAAATTGTCGATATGGATGCGGCGCGAATAGATAAAGTACTGGTGCGGCGGATAGAATAAAAACCAATATCCTGAATACTAAAAAATCAACATACAATATAATCTAAAAAAGACACTTAAAATTTGCATTTAGTAGAACTAAATACTATTTTTGTCTCAAATTGGTGTAAAAAATGACGGATGTACAGCAAAAACTATTGACCAATTTTGAGACCAGAGTCAGACAATTGATGTTGCTCTGCGAATCTCTCAGAAACGACAAGGCCCAATTGGAAAAAGCCTTGAGCGCTAAAGAGGTCACCCTCAAAGAAGCAAAAGAGAACATCCTCGATTTAACAACCAGGTACGACAATCTAAAGTTAGCAAAAATGATTTCTTACGGTGAAACAGACGTGAAAGGCGCCCAACAGAGATTGTCAAAATTAGTGCGGGAAGTAGACAAATGCATTGCACTTATTAATGAATAAGGACAATGGACGATACATTTACAATCAACTTGTACATTGCTGATAAGCACTATCCGCTGAGAATAAAACGAAGCGAGGAAGAGCTTGTACGCAGAGCTGCAAAATTGATAAACGATAAAATTGCTCTTTACCGGGGACATTTCAATGTGGATGACTCGGATTTGGAACTCAAAGACCTCTTAGCTATGGCTGCATGCCAGATAGCAATTCAGGCCCTAAAAGCTGAAGAGCGTACGGACAATAGCCCGATTGCAGAGAGTATCATACAGTTAAACAAAGAGTTGGAGGCATTTCTTCAATAGTTTTTCGTTTAAAATAAATAAATTATCCGCACTACATTAAATCAGGAAACTCCTGGTTTTTGTAGTGCGTTTTTAATTATATATACTTTAATAACAATTTAATACACATGCAAATACTACTATTTATAGGGTCATTCATAGGCGGGGCTGTCATAGCTGCACTGGGACTGCGATATGTCCTGAATGCCCGATATAAAAGCATTATAAGTGAGGCCAATTCGGAGGCCGAAGTAATCAAGAAAAATAAGCTTCTGGAGGTTAAAGAGAAATTCTTGTCCCTCAAGTCGGATCTTGAAAAACAGGTAACCCAACGAAATGCTAAAATCCAGGCAACCGAATCCAAACTGAAGCAACGGGAAATGCAGATTAATCAGCGCATGGAAGAGCTTCAACGCAAGAAAAATGAGGCTTCACAAGCCAAAGAAAACCTGGACGCTCAACTGGAAGTGGTTGAAAAGAAAAAGGTAGAAATGGAAAAGCTTCACAAACAAGAAGTAGAAAGACTCGAAGCACTATCAGGTCTTTCAGCCGAAGAAGCCAAAGAACGCCTCACCGAATCACTGAAAGAAGAAGCAAAAACAGACGCAGCATCCTACATCAACGAAATCATGGATGACGCCAAAATGCAGGCCAACAAGGAAGCTAAACGCATCGTGGTTCAAACCATCCAACGCGTAGCCACTGAAACCGCCATCGAAAATGCAGTAACCGTATTCCACATAGATTCAGACGAAATCAAGGGCCGCATCATCGGTCGTGAAGGTCGCAACATCCGCGCACTGGAAGCTGCCACCGGTATTGAAATTATTGTTGATGACACCCCTGAAGCCATTGTACTTTCAGGTTTTGATCCTGTACGTCGCGAAATCGCCCGCCTGGCTCTACACCAATTGGTAACCGATGGTCGTATTCACCCTGCCCGTATTGAGGAAGTGGTAGCCAAGGTTCGCAAGCAAGTGGAAGAAGAAATTATCGAAACTGGTAAACGCACCACCATCGATTTAGGTGTACATGGTTTACACCCAGAACTGATCCGTATGGTAGGTCGTATGAAATACCGCTCCTCTTACGGTCAGAATTTATTACAGCACGCCCGTGAAACAGCCAACCTTTGTGCCACCATGGCTTCTGAACTAGGCTTGAATCCCAAAAAAGCCCGTCGCGCCGGATTGCTCCATGATATAGGCAAAGTACCAGATGATGAACCAGAATTACCACATGCATTGCTGGGGATGAAGCTGGCTGAAAAATACAAGGAAAAGCCCGAAATCTGCAACGCCATTGGTGCTCACCACGACGAATGCGAAATGCAAACGCTCCTTGCTCCCATCGTTCAAGTTTGTGACGCCATATCCGGTGCCCGTCCGGGTGCCCGTCGTGAAATCGTTGAAGCGTACATCAAACGTTTGAACGACCTTGAACAATTGGCTATGTCCTACCCCGGTGTTCTGAAGACCTATGCCATCCAGGCTGGCCGTGAACTTCGTGTCATTGTAGGTGCAGACAAGATCGACGATAAAGAAACCGAAAGCCTTTCCAACGAAATCGCCAAAAAGATTCAGGACGAAATGACTTATCCGGGTCAGGTTAAAATTACGGTTATACGTGAAACAAGAGCAGTTAGTTACGCTAAATAATCGAGTTTAGATATTATATTGAAAGAGATTGCCTTTTAGCAATCTCTTTTTTGTTTTATCAAAGCCTTATCCATTAGACAAGTAAAAAAAAGTTGTCTACAGAAAATTTAATAAAAACCAAGTCCTTTTTTTTACTTTTACCTTTCAAAGAATATAATAAAACATCGTTTCAATAGTTAATCGAAACTGAATCTTTGTATAAAATATAACCCAATCTGTGTGATATGCTGTCGATAAAACATTTATTTAAAATTAAAAATGCCCTTTTGTTGCTGATCCTATTGCTGATCTGTGGCTGTTCACCAATTGGAAAGTACAGGACAGAAGCGACTAGCTGGGAGCGGGACATTCGCAATTTTGAGCATTTAGACTCTGTAGAAAGATATTCAAAAGATGCCATTTTGTTTACCGGCAGCTCCAGTATTCGATTGTGGAACACAATTGGGCAGGATATGTCACCTTATGAGGTGATTCAGAGGGGCTTTGGAGGTGCAAAATGGTCTGATTATGTGTTTTACACAAAACGCATTGTTTATCCACATCCAATTAAAGCTATTGTCTTTTACATTGGCAACGACATTGTGGGTAGCCCAGTAGATAAAAAGCCAGGGAAAGTGGCTAAATTATTCCAATATGTGGTTAAAGATATCCGCAGCAAATATCCTGAGACCCCCATCTTTTATATCCAGGTTTTCCCAACAGATAGCCGCAAGGTTGCCTGGCCCAAAATACAACAAGGAAACGAGAAGGTTGAAAAAATCAGCAATAAGCTTCACAAAGTTTACTATATTCGTATGAGCGACTACCTGGTAAATTCGGATGGTACTGCCAATGATTCCCTTTTCCAGAGTGATCATCTGCATTTAAACAAAGCAGGCTATCAGGTTTGGACGAAGGTTATCAAGGATGCTCTGTCAAAAGTAAAGGATTAAGTTCCGGAGGCAGTTCCTTTTTCACAAACACCTATAACTTCAAAAACATTTCGTATCTTTGTATCACAAAATCCTCCCAGCGGATTTTGAATATTAAGCAGCAAACTACCTCCTTCTATTTAAACAAAACCCTACGGTTTTTTTAATTTTAAGCTGGTAGTTACAAGGCCGTGCCGGTGCACGTTTGATGGGAGCATACCTTAGTATGTGACCGAAAACGAAACCAAGCAACGCCGTAAATGCCTCTTATTTTTAAGCAAACCCCACGGTTTTTTTAATTTTAAGCTGGTAGTTACAAGGCCGCGCCGGTGCACGTTTGATGGGAGCATACCTTAGTATGTGACCGAAAACGAAACCAAGCAACGCCGTAAATGCCTGCTTAAAATTAAAAAAAAAATTGGGGATGACTGGATTTGACAGCGGTTAGAACAGGTATGTAAGCATGCAGTGCATTGGTAATAAGCACTATAATCTCAGAACCAAAAATCCTAACTGGCGAAAATACATACGCTCTCGCTGCTTAATCGAATCACAGTAGATTAGCTTAATTCCTGCCTAGGGCAGGGACGGAACATCACCCCAAGCTTTTTTCCCGAAGCTAATAGGATCAGGTGGTGCAGGAATATCGGGGATAGGAAGCGGTAAGTCCGGGGTCGTTTCCAAAATAAACGGAATAAGGTTTGATTAGGTGGCTTCGGTCCGGCTCAGACTCGAAAACTTAGGCGAAGATAAGCATGTAGAAAGCGTATTGGTTCACTGTTTGGACGAGGGTTCGAATCCCTCCATCTCCACCATTTAAGCATAAGCGCTTGGTAATAACCATATTATCAAGCGCTTAAGTTCTTTATGTTTGGAACACCTTTATCTTTGAAATACTTCTATGAAAAAACACCTTTTATTTGCAATTGCCCTATTATTTGTTTTAAGCACAGCAGCTCAGGATGCTGCCACTTTTCGTAAATGGGGAGAAGAATCTCTTCATGTCATTGATTCCACCTTTTCGAAAAACAGTTACAAGTACTTGTTCGATGAAAATCTGGATGGGTATGTCGCTTATGCCTGGCCCATGGGGATTCAACTGAAAGCACTTATTTATGCCAGTAAAATGGATTCAAAATATTTGGTCAGAACGGAAGCCCTTGCTTCGGAATTTCATGCAGCGTTCTGGTGTGGTTTTAGTAACGTTAGCAACTATTGGGCATACAACGCTGTCTATAAAGGTAACAACGACCGATATTACGATGATAATGCCTGGATAGCAAAGGATATGCTGGATCTATACGATCTGACCAAAAAAAATGCCTACCTGGATAGAGCCAAAAACATCCTGAAATTTTGCATGAGTGGAGAATGTCCTTCCGGTGGAATACGTTTTCATGAATCCCATAGTGTACCAACCAATGAGAATTTTGACAAATCCGCTACCTGTGCTACTGCGCCTACCACCTGTGTCTGTTTACGGGTATTTCAGGTTACAAAGGATTCTACTTTTCTGACGAATGGAAAGCGTTTGTACCAATCCATGAAAACCAAGGGATGGGGCATTGGACCTGGATTCAGAGGCTATGAAAATGCAGTGGTGATGCAGGCCGCAATATTGCTCTATCAGATCACTCAGGAGGAATCGTACCTGAAGGATGCACATCATATCGCCTACTCCATGGATTCACGTTATATTGGATGGCAAACCCGCAAGCTGAATGAAGTGGGTTGTTGGGGTGGTCATGATATGACCGACGCCTATGTCAATATGTATGAAGTAGATCACGACCAGAACTGGCTCAATATTGCTGCCGGTTACCTGAACTATTTGCATACTAATTGTCGCGATTCTAAGGGTTTTTACCCGGAAGAATGGAATGATGTCTCAAAAGCCGGTAAACGATTTATACTTTTGGATCAGGCTTCTGCTTGCAGCGCCTTTTTTAAAATGGCATTGACGCCTGGCGGGGTTGTAAAACCCTATGAACCAGCCGCGATTTTTCAGGATGAAACATGCAACAAAAATGGAGCTTCGGGAGATAAATTTAGTATTGGCCTGGGAGTTGGAAATTATACAAAAGATAGCCTGACACATTTGGGTTTAATAAATACTTTCTTTCAACCAATTCTTGATATTTCCTCTTTTAAACTTCAGGAAGGATACAAGATCACTTTATATACCAAAGACAACTTTTTAGGTACAAAATACAGTTTTACTACGAGCAGAGACTTCCTGGGGGGTTGGAACAATTTGGCTGTTTCTTTGAAGGTTGAACCGATAATCAGCAGTTTGCCTGATTCAAAAACAGATGCTCCTACTCTGGTGGTTTTTCAGTATCAGGCTGATAAAGTTCTGACAATTTCCAATCTACCGGAAAACTCCGTTATTGAGCTATTTGATACGACCGGGCACCGTGTGTTTGAAGGCATAACGATAAGAAACACTTACACAGTTAATACATCTTCCTTCAAACAAGGTCTTTATGTGCTGAAAGTGAGTTCAAAATACGACAGACAAGTGGTAAAGGTTTTGATAAAGTAAATCGTGGCTCAATAAAAATATTGAATATTGAATAAATTGAAAAAGCCCTGTAATTGATTGAATTACAGAGCTTTTTGTATATATATTATTTATAAAAAGTGGTAATAGGGTTAATCTTTTACACAACGTACAGAAAAGCCAAAGTTTTTTTCATTTCGGTTATGAATGATATAATTTTCGTCGTATGACACAGTTGTACGCCAGGAATATCTAGCATCAGAATAATCTTCCGTATTTGTCCACCAAATGGCAATGTCACCAAATCTGGTAAATTCCCCAAACGAAACACGATGTCCGGCAGGTAGAGCTGTAAAACCTGATACATTGATACCTACGGTATTTGGAGTTATCCAATGTGATGTACCGGCTTCTTTTATTTTACCGCAAGCATCATAAACACCACCTAAATACATTATCATTTCATACCACTCATCATCAGTGGGTACATGCCAACCTGAAGGAGCAATTTTGCGATTGTTGTTTACTGCATACCAATTGTATAAACGGCCATAAGTCGTTGCATTTGAAACGTCATTGTTGTAATTGCAATAAGCGCCGCTTGTTGATGAAACCCATTGGTTATTATCTGTTACATTGGGAATATTTGTGCCGTCATTGTATTTTGTTGTTTTTAGATTCTCAACCATCCAAATTTGACCACCTATCTTAATGGTATGGTAAATATTTCCATCAATGTCGGTTACAGTTTGAGTTGCTGCCAATGTTGTAACCCGAACATTCTCACCATAAAATACTCCTGCAGCATTGGATGCGTAAGCCCTTATAAAATAAGTTGTAGATGGTTCTAAATTCAATATGGAGCTTTCGAATGAAGTTGAATTAATATTCAAACTTAAGCTATCAACTGTTTTTGTTACCAAATCTATCGTTGGATCAACAACTTTACTCCAACAAACACCAAATTTGCATGGCAATTCACCATAATTTTGCACGATTGATCCTCTACTTATACAAGAATTTGCAAAAATATTTGTTACAGAGTTTGTAATAACCTGTATTTTCCCTTCAGGTGTTTTATAAATTACCTGAAGTCCATACGCTGTACCACTTTTATTGGTAGCATACGCTCTTACATAATAAGTTGTATTTGGTTTCAAACCAGTAAGGATACTGGAAAATTCACCCGTTCCAGCAGCATCTTTGGTTAAACTATCCTTGATGGTTGGATTTGCTGTCTTATTCCAACAAACACCTCGTTGAGTAACCTCAGAACTACCCTCAGAAGATATAGACCCACCAGAAGCGGCAGTAACTATATTAATATTACTGACTGTTCCTGTTTCTATAACAGGCTTCGTACCATTGTCTTCTTCTGTACAACTCGAAAGCGCACAGACCAACCCTAAAATCACAAAAAGGGTAATAGCTAAATTGTTTTTTCTATTTTTCATGTTATTAATATTTGGGTTCAAAGATATTAATTTTTAAATAATAATATATTAGTAAGAGTTACAATTTTATATACAAAACATCGATTTCAACTAAGCAAATTGACAAAACATCGTCTAATGCTACCCTTTATTTTATTTTCACTATTTTTGTATACAGCATCGAATGGGATTTCAGGCATTTTATATTCCCATTTATGATCTAAAACCTTATATATTGGCTTATGCCGAAATTAAAACCGTTTAACAATTCCTTTCCATCCTTTATTCGCCACAATGTGAATGGTGGTATCGTGCTATTGGCCGTTTCTGTATTGGCGATGATTATGGCCAATTCTTCCTGGAGTTCCTATTACCTTGATTTTCTGGAACATCCTATATCCCTGACATTCGGGGAATTCAATTTACTGAGCCACCATGGGATGCCGCTTACAATGGCCTCCTTTATCAATGATTGTTTGATGGCTATCTTTTTCTTTCATGTGGGGTTGGAAATTAAACGGGAGATTCTTGTTGGGGAATTATCGACTGTGCGTAAAGCGTCTCTTCCCATTCTGGCTGCTTTTGGTGGCATGATTATGCCAGTACTTATTTATTTGTCTTTTGCTCATGAAGCGCCCGGTTCAAACGGAATGGCTATTCCCATGGCTACCGACATCGCCTTTTCACTGGGAGTATTAAGCTTATTGGGGAAACGTGTTCCACTTGGTTTAAAGGTCTTCCTGACAGCTTTTGCCGTGGTGGATGATATTGGGGGAATTCTGGTCATTGCTTTGTTTTATACAAAAACGATTCAATGGTCCTACCTATTAACCGCTTTTGGCTTGATTGTCTTGTTGCTTGTAGCATCAAAACTAAAAATAAATAAAAAGGCCCTCTATGCGATTTTGGGTATTGCAGTCTGGTATTTGTTTTTGCAATCGGGTGTGCATAGTACCATAGCAGGGGTGTTAGTCGCTCTGACCATTCCCGCAAAACCCAGTCTGAAAATCGGAAAATACATTGACCGAATCAGGACTAGTATAAATACCTTTCCTAAAGCTAAAAATGAAAGCATCGTTTTGACAAATGACCAAATCTATGAATTGAAGAATATTGAGTCTGCATCGGATAAAGTTATTTCACCCTTGCAATTCATGGAAGACAAACTTCATCGGTTTGTCAATTATTTTATCCTGCCACTTTTTGCTTTTGCAAATGCAGGGATTGTATTTACTGGCGACTCCCAACTTATTGGTGCTGTTACTTTTGCAGTGGCTTTGGGTTTGATACTCGGAAAACCAATAGGAATCTACTGTTTTACCTGGTTGTTTGTCAGACTTAAATGGGTGTCACTTCCGGAAGGTGTAAACTGGAAATCTATTTTTGGGGTAGCATGCCTGGGTGGAATTGGCTTTACTGTTTCCCTGTTTATTGCAGACCTATCCTTTGGGTCAGCAGATTTTGAATTACTGAATCAGGCGAAATTGGGCATTATTATTGGAACGATTGTTTCAGGAATCATTGGGTATTGTTTCTTGAATTTAACATTACCAAAAAAAGAATAGCGCTCAGGCCAACAATCTTTTAAGTCCTTTTACATCCAGAATGGTAATTTGTTTCTTATCCATACGGATTAATCCATCGACAGCCATCTCCGACATGCTTCTGGCCAGCGAAGGCCTTGCTACGCCAAAAAATTCAGCCAGTTCGGTTTGATTTCTCTCCAGGAGAATAACCATACTGTCTGGCTTAATTTGCTCCAACAGATATTGGGCCAATTTACCCTTGATGGTTTTGATGGATAAAATCTGCAATTTGTTGGAAAGAAACTGTGTTCTGTCAGCATTGAAAGACATGTAGTTGGAGAGAAAACCTTCGTTGGTGGCCAGCAGCTTCATCACTGATTCTTTGGGTATCATCAACAGCTCCACATCTTCAAGGGCTGTCACATCAACGGGGAACCGATTGTTTTCGGCAAATAGAAAAGCCGGTGCAAGTGGTCTGGGTGCCTTGATGGTTTCGATATTTAGCAGCGTGCCATCCTCGGCAACCATTTCTGTTTTAACAGACCCTAAAGTCAATAAATACAGATATTTACAGACATCTCCCTGATGAGCTACCACCTCTCCTTTTGTGAAAACTTTTTGTATGCAATTCAGATCCTCGATAAAAGATTCTTGTTCTTCAGCTGGAATTTTATTGCAAATAGGACATCGGGACAAATCAATGGTAGACATAAATAGTATTTAAATAGATGGGTAAATATAGGCATTATTTTGAGTTGTGTAACAAGTGTTACACTTTGGCGCGGTAAGATTCTATATCTTTGCAGCACAAATAGAATTTAAAAAACGATAAGAATGGATAATATGTTTTGTTTTCAGTGCCAGGAAGCCTCCAAAGGTACAGGTTGCACCCTTCAGGGAGTTTGTGGTAAAACTGCTGATGTGGCAGGTTTACAAGATTTACTCATGTACCTGATAAAGGGCATTTCCTTGTATACTACCCGATTACGGGTTTTAAACATCGAATTGCCGGTAGCCAATAAATTTGTCGTGGACGGTCTTTTTATGACCATCACCAATGCGAACTTTGACAAAGACCGTTTTGTGGCTAAAATCAAAGAAGCATATGAAGTCCGGAAAGATGCCAAAGCAGCACTTCTGGCAAACGGAGGAAATGTCTTAGACCTAACATGCGATTGTGTAACCTGGGAAAGCAACGATGTGGCAACCATGGAACAAAAAGCAGCTGAAGTGGGTGTTCTGGCAACAGAAAATGAAGATATCCGTTCACTTCGCGAACTCCTCACCTATGGTTTAAAAGGAATAGCAGCTTACGCAGAACATGCGTACAATCTGGGTTATGAAGATGCAACAATTTATGCTTTCCTTCAGTCAGCATTAGTTGCGACCAAACAGGATTTATCGGCCGAGGTTTTAACGGGTTTGGTGTTGGAATGTGGAGAATACGGTGTAAAAGTGATGGCTTTGCTGGATACGGCTAACACAACTTCCTATGGCAATCCGGTAATTACCAAGGTAAACATCGGCGTCCGCAACAATCCGGCAATCCTCATTAGCGGACACGACTTACGGGATATGGAAGACTTGCTCAGGCAAACGGAAGGCACAGGTGTCGATGTGTACACGCACAGCGAAATGTTGCCGGCCAATTACTATCCTGCCTTTAAAAAATACAGTCAGTTTGTAGGTAACTATGGAAGTTCCTGGTGGAAGCAAACCGAAGATTTTGAAACATTCAATGGGGTCATTCTATTTACCACCAACTGCATTGTGCCTCCACGTTCCAGCTCTACGTACAATAATCGCGTTTATACCACAGGATCATCGGGTTTCGCAGGATTTAAGCACATTGATGACCGCAAGGACGGTCAACCAAAAGATTTTTCATCGTTGATAGAACATGCCAAAAAATGTGCTGCTCCTACAGAAATTGAAACGGGAGAAATTATTGGCGGCTTTGCGCATGAACAGGTTTTTGCTTTGGCTGACAAAGTGGTAGACGCTGTAAAATCGGGAGCCATCCGGAAGTTCTTTGTGATGGCTGGTTGTGACGGCCGGGTTAAAAGCAGAAATTACTACACCGAGTTTGCCGAAAAATTGCCAAAGGATACGGTTATTCTAACCGCCGGTTGCGCTAAGTATCGTTACAACAAATTGCCATTGGGTGATATTAACGGTATTCCACGGGTTTTGGATGCAGGACAATGCAACGATAGCTATTCGCTGGTTCTGATTGCTCTAAAACTCAAAGAAGTTTTTGAGCTGAACGACATCAATGAATTACCCATCGCATACAACATCGCCTGGTACGAACAAAAAGCGGTTATTGTCCTTTTGGCCTTGCTTTCACTAGGGGTAAAAAATATTCATCTGGGACCTACGCTACCTGCATTCCTGTCACCCAATGTGGCTCAGGTCTTGGTCAATGCATTTGGAATAGCTCCGATCGGATCGGTGGATGAAGATATGAAACTGTTTTTAGGTGAATAAACAAGTTATTTGGTTGCAAAAAAATACGAGGTCAAATCAAATGGACCTCGTATTTTTTTATGTAAATGAGTATTTATTTTGCATCCAGAATTACTGGTGTTCCTTTATTACTTCCCATAATGATCAGTTTTGCATTGGGTGAGGTACCTATAACTTTAATCATTTCATACTGAAGTTGTTTATCGGATAAACCAGTGCTGATAATTTTCTGATAATCAGCAATACCCTGAGCTTCAACTCTTTTGCGTTCAGCTTCCTGTTTTTCTTTTTGAAGCACAAAGGTCATCTTTTGGGCATCCTGTTCAGCATTAATTTTTGATTCAATGGCTGTTTTAACCGATTGTGGCAACGTCAGATTTCGAACCAACAGTTGTTCCAAAATTAATCCACGACCCTTAAAGTCTTTTTCGATGGTGCTGAAAATTTTATTTTGAAACTCTTCACGTTTTGTTGAATACAGTGCAACGGCATCGTAAGCAACGGCATTATCCCGGATTTTTGTCCGGCAAATAGGTCTGACAATGGTATTTCGGTAATCGGTGCCGATTTCTTTCAGAATGCGTGGTGCTTCACCAGGAATAACCCTGTAAAGTACAGTAAGATCGACAATGACCTCCAAACCATCTGCCGATAAAACACGAATGGCATCATCGCCAACCTTGTCGCCTTCATCATGCACACTAGACATCGTGTAATTTTGGGTACGTATATCGAAAACTTCCACTTTAACCAATGGATTTACCAGGTTAAGTCCACTTTCCAGAAAGGAATCGTCCACTTTTCCAAATAATTTTTGAACGCCCACCATACCGGGTTCAATTTGTCTGACGGAAGACATCAGCAGGCCTATGACCACCAGAATGAAGCCAACAAGTTTTACGATTCTACCGGTACTTTGATAGGGGCTTTCGATTTTTGATACAGCAAAGCCAGCCAGGACGATAATCAGGCCAAATACAAAAATTGCAATCATGTTTTTAAGATTTAGTGTTTCGAATAGCCAAAAGTATGGAAAAATTTCAGATATACAATGTTCATACTATTTTTACAGGGAATTCAGGTTTACACCGGATTCTCCTATTCCAAAAAGGGCAAAATCATATTTAACGGGATCTTCCGGACAAAAACCGGAAAGTAATGCTGTCAGCGATTCTACAGCAGCTCTGTCGTTTTGATTTCGGGTTAAAAGTCCGAGTTCTCTGGAAATTCTGCCGACATGAACATCCAGAGGTATAGATAATTTTGAGGGTGATATTTTATCCCAAAGACCCGTGTCTACGATACCGTCGTTCCGAACCAGCCAGCGCAATGCCAGATGCAGACGCTTACATGCCGATTTAGCCTGAGGATTGGATACATGTTTACTGAGTTGTCCATTATTCCCCACAGCCATCAATCGGCGAAATTCAGTAATGCCATCCCAAAGAGTTTCACTTTCTGCAAATACATGTTCCAGACTTTTGCCTGTTGACGTATAATAAGCATTCATACCTTTGCACATATAGCGCAAATCGTGTTCAAAAAAAGTGCGGTGGATGTTGTCGGTCTGAAGATTTTCATAGCCTTTGGACAAAATATAATCAAATGGGCTCTCCCCCATTTTAGCAAACATCTTTTCTGCTGAATTCAGGATCATTCTGCGATTGCCCCAGGTAATGGTTGCCGTGAGAAAGGATGCCACTTCTACATCCTCGGGTTTGCTGAAACGCAAGGGAAACTGCACCGGATCTTTTTCAATGTAGGCAGGTGTATTGATTTTTTCTACCCACTCGTCCAGAAAGGCTTTGATGTCTGTCATACCAGTTTTTTAAATAACTAATCCGTTTTTTTCAAAAACAAGATACGTCTTTTTTTCAAAAAAATAAGTGTTAAGATGCCAGGTTTATGGATGAGGCATCAGTCATAAAGTGAAATATTAGGGGTTATTGATTGACTATTCATGCAGATTATACTAAAAAACGGGGTTGCACCTTGCAGCACAACCCCGTTTAAAGTATTTAAAAGTTTGATTAGTAGTTTTTACCTGTTTCTTCCCAACCTGGTTCCATGTTTTCATAACGATCCATGTCTTCATTATCGTCGTTGATACCGTATTCAAAAGGTTCGTCTTCCACAATCAGATCATCCTCGTTTTCCGTAGGAGGTCTGACAGTAATGGATCTATGCGATATCGTAGATACACGATTTTTTTCGTCATTGATTTCCTTCCAGAGCAAATCTTTCAACTCCATGAGGCCAGTTCCTGCAATGGATGAAATAAACTGATACGGTACATCCGGAAGATCTTTACTCATTTCGCGCATAAGCTCATCATCAAGCATATCGCTTTTGGTGATGGCAAGAATGCGTTGCTTATCAAGCAATTCAGGATTAAACTGAGCCAATTCATTTAAAAGAATCCGAAAATCCTCCTGAATATTTTCGCTATCCGCAGGAATCATAAACAACAGCACTGAATTTCGTTCAATGTGGCGTAAAAAGCGCAACCCAAGACCACGGCCTTCAGAAGCGCCTTCAATGATACCAGGTATATCGGCCATTACAAACGATTTACCATCGCGGTAAGGTACAATGCCCAGATTGGGTTCAAGAGTGGTGAAAGGATAATCCGCAATTTTTGGTTTTGCAGCTGAAACAACTGACAAAAGGGTGGATTTACCGGCATTTGGAAAACCAACCAGACCAATGTCTGCCAGTAATTTCAATTCCAGTACCACATTGCGCTCTATCAAAGGCTCACCAGGTTGTGAAAAACGGGGAGTCTGATTGGTGGATGTACGGAAGTTCCAGTTTCCCAGACCACCACGTCCACCTTGCAGCAAAATCACTTCTTGTCCTTCTTCACTGACATCACATAAGAATTCACCGGTATCCCCGTCATAAGCTACAGTGCCTACAGGAACATCGATGTAGATATCTTTACCGGCTTTACCGGAACTGCGCGCTCCACTACCACTTGCTCCATGTTCAGCAAAGACGTGGCGTGCATAACGCAAATGCAAAAGTGTCCAAAAATTGGTGTCTGCACGCAAAATGACGCTACCGCCTTTTCCGCCATCGCCGCCATCGGGGCCACCTCTTGGTATATATTTTTCACGATGGTAATGTGTGGACCCCGGGCCACCATTTCCGGAGCGGCAGTAAATCTTAACGTAATCGACAAAGTTGCTTTCCGCCATAATCTTATTTAATGTAAATTTGCTCCTAATTTAAAGAGCGTCTATTGCCTTTGTAATGCGACTAAAAATTTCATCCATGGTGCCAAGACCTTCTATATCTGTTGCAACACCTTCCTTTTTATAAAAGTCTTTTACTGGAGCGGTTTTTGTATAATATACCTGTATGCGCTTCTGAATGGTCTCAAAATTATCGTCAGATCTGCCTGATGTTTTACCACGATTCAGCAAACGATTTATCAATTCTGATTCATTCACATACAGGTCCAACATAATGGAGACGTCCATTTTACGCTCTGCCAGCATCACCTTTAACGCTTCAGCCTGTGCAGTTGTTCTGGGAAAACCATCAAAAATATAACCCTTTTCACTCTTTTTTTCATCCAACACCTTAGCAAGCATGCTAATGATAAGTTCATCAGGAACTAAATTTCCTTGTGAGATGTAAGACTCTATTAATTTACCAATTTCACTTTGAGTTTTTTGTTCGTCACGCAACAGATCACCTGTTGACAAATGTTCCAAACCATACTTTTCTACAATAAACGCACTCTGCGTCCCTTTCCCGGAACCTGGAGCACCGAATATCACTACATTTAACATTATCTATGAATTTAACTATGATCAGAGAGCAAGGGTATAAACCTGGCCAAAATTTCGGCCATACCCATCGTAATCCAAACCGAAACCTATTACAAAATCATTTGGAATTTCAAATGCAACATAATCCAGTTTTAAAATGCTCAGCAATGCTGCCGGTTTAAAAAGGAATGTTGCTATGCGAATTTCAGCCGGATTTCTGGAAGAAAGTGAAGCTAAAAGCTGTTGCATGGTTCGGCCGGAATCGACAATATCTTCAATGATGACCAGAGTTCTGCCATCAATTCGTTCAGACAATCCGAAAACCTCTTTCACCTTTCCACCACTTTCCATTCCTTCGTATGAAGCCAGCTTAACAAAACAAATTTCACATGGAATTGTGATATTTTTCATCAAATCGGAAGCAAACATGAATGAACCATTTAAAACAGCCAGAAACAAAGGATTTTTACCTTCAAGATCTGTATTTATTTTATCAGCGATGATTTTTATTGACTCTTTTATTTTCGATTCGGAGAGCAATAACTTAAATTCTTTACCTTTGACTACAACCTTTTCCATTTTCTTTCCATTTTCAATTCGCAAAAAAAAGAAGCTACAAAGGTAGTCAAAAATATCAAAGGAGCCCCTTCTATCCGCCATTTTTTTCCATGTTTGCAGCATGTTAACGTCCTCTTAGTAATTTTCCATAAAAATGCACTTAATCCTTTAATAGCCTGTAATCCTAAATACAGACAAGGAAATCGAAGCATTGACATAAAAGCGAATACAGAAAAAGATTTCAGATTTTTTTTCTATGTTTGTAAGAAAATAAAGGAATTTCGATTTATCTCAAACGGATAATCTATACCTTATTTATTAATGAAAAAAATTCGTTTTATCATATTTGCACTTTTCCTGGCTGGATTATCCAACCTGGTGTATTCTGCGCAGATCAATGAAACTAATGCTTTAGGAAAAGCAGCGCTGTTTTATCAGCAAAGGCACAACTCCTTACTACGTTCGAGCCCTACTTTCAAACTTATTTATACAGGTAAGGATACTTCTTATTTGAGATCTGCCAGTTCTGCTGTTTTCTACTTTATCTTTAACATTGGCAATGAGCAAGGATTCATCATCGTATCGGGAGACGATGCAACCAAGTCTATTTTGGGCTATTCAGACGAAGGTTCTTTTTCCGCTGAAAACATGCCAGTAAACGTAAAGAATTGGCTGAATTTTTATCAGTCTGAAATCAAATTTGCCATGGAAAACAAATGGATTCAGACTCCGAGTGAATCTGCCACTGCAAGCTCTTTAAAATCGGCGAGTACGGTTGCTCCACTTTTAGGAACTATCGAATGGAACCAAGGTGAACCCTATAGCATTCTTTGCCCTTTCGACGCAGCAGCTAATGAACATGCACTGACTGGTTGTGTAGCAACAGCTATGGCGCAAATTATGAAATTTCACAGGTGGCCGGTAACTGGGACTGGTTCTCATAGTTATACAAGCACCGTTTATGGAAATCTTTCCGAAGATTTCAGCAAAACCAGTTACAACTGGGACAACATGCTGGATAACTATAGTGCTTCTTCAAAATCCTTACAGGATACAGCAGTCGCAAAATTGATGTATCATATGGGAGTAGCTGCCGAAATGAATTACAACATTGCAGCAAAGGGTGGAAGTGGCGCCTTTGATAATGTTGCAGCTTTGGCATTGATCAATTTTTTCGGGTATGATAAGGATATTCAATCCTATCCAAGAGCTTTTTATACCAATACAGATTGGAAAAATCTGATTAAAAATGAGCTGAATGTGTCAAGACCCGTTTTTTATTCCGGGACTTCAAAAAATGGCGGTCATGCTTTTGTATGCGATGGTTACGACAGCAACGATCTATTTCACATCAATTGGGGCTGGGGAGGTTTTTGCAACGGTTACTTTGAACTGTCTGCTTTGGATCCGTTTTCAGAAGGGACAGGTGGTGCTGTCGGAGGTTTTTATGAAAATCAGGCCTTTATCGCTGGAATACAAAAAGATGATAATTCAAACAATTCAGTCTATCAAATTGGGATATATTCCAAGGGTTTAACGTCCACACAATACTCTTTTAGCAACATTTCAACACATAATTTTGATGTAAATCTGGGATTTGCCAACCTCGGTATTCAATCATTTTCAGGTTCAATGGGTCTTGGTTTATACAAAAATGGCACTTTCATAAAAGTGTTAAAAACACTTGATTTTCAAATTCCATCCTATCAAGGTTCATCGAATTATAATTTTATAGGATTAAGCCTGAAAAGCATTGCTGCCGGTACTGATTACCAGATTCAAAGCATATATAAACCAACTGGATCCACCACATGGTATCCTTTTAAAGGCACCACTAGTTTAAACAACTACTTGAATGTTGTAATTTCCGGGACTACTGCAACGATACAAAAGCCGTTGATACCCTCATTAAATCTAACCGAAACCATTCAGCGATCAATCAACGTTTACACAAACGAAACAGCAAGCTTTAATTTCACCGTTCAAAATACAGGATTTGAATTCTTTTCAAACATCGGTCTTAAAATATATTCAGCATCACCCCCACTGGTCTACCAGTATGTTGATTATGGTGTAGTCTTTATACCAACAGGGGGATTAAAGACGCTTACCTTTAGTGGTAACATCACCTGTGCTCCGGGTTCCTATTTCGCTGTAGCCGTTTATGACAGCACCAATAACTTTTCATCCACGGCATTCAAATCGATGGGACCTGCCACTTTCGGGCCTGTTCCACTGACAATATTAAATGATCCGACAAGCTTAGGGAGTGAAGGAAAAATAACAGATTTTGTAGTCTACCCCAATCCGGTAAAGGATCGTTTAAACATCCGGACATCCGAAGCCATCAAACACGTTCAGATTATAGATACATTCGGCAAAAAAATACAGAAAGCTACGAATAGCACTACTTTACAGGTGGCAAATCTGAAGGCTGGAGTTTATTTTTTACGCGTTGAAACCAATAGTGGAATACAGACTGTAAAATTCATAAAAGAATAAATAACAGTAAAAAGATGAGACAATTATCCATTTATTCATTGATCCTTTTTACGATGTTGATGCTGACTAATTGTCATTGTTCCAAAACAACTACGAAAACAAGACCTATGGAGCAGCAAGGACTTCAGACCGTTTCCGCTGCAACACCCCCGGCTTTGGTTTATAAAACCAGGAAAGATTATTCTCAGTTTGTACCGGTCACGATGAATGTGGAAAAAACAAAAATTGTTTCGTACCCGGATCCGACAGACATTTATTACAAAGGAAAACTGGCTTACCCAACCCATCTAAGCAAAGGATACCTCCTGGACAACAGAGGCATAAGCACGAACGTTGCTTTTTTGGACTACACCTATGAAACATACAGTCAATTGAAAGAACCTTTGACAATGGACTTGATGATGCGCCATCTTTTGGATAAAAGTCCTCTGATTGAATTATGGAACTGCGGATCGCGTCCCGGATTTAAGGACGAAGTAAAAGAACTGAACTTTTTGATTGAAAATGGGTTTACAGGTTGTACCCAACTAGTCAAAGATTACAAAGTCAATCTAAAAGAATGAAGCTTTTCACAACCAATCAAATAAAGGAGCTGGATGTAGAAACCATTAAACTGGAAGGCATTTCTTCCACCGATTTAATGGAGAGGGCTTCCTTTGCCTTATTTAAAAAAATCATCGAAGAAATCAGACCAACGGACAAAGTCCTTGTTCTGGCCGGACCTGGCAATAATGGTGGAGATGCCTTGGCTGTTGCACGCCTGCTGGTTGAAGCAGGATATCAGACAGACACGTTATTGAGTAACCTGAACACACTGTCCAACGATGCTTCGGTACAACTTGGTCGGTTGCAAAAATTGCATACCGCTAAAATTGCTTTGCTAAACAGTACTCAGGAATTGTCCCATTATGAAGGATCAGACGTTTTAATTGACGGGTTGTTTGGTTCAGGCCTTAACCGTGCTTTGACCGGATTTTATGCCGAAGTGGTGCAATGGATGAACGAACAAAAGGCCAAAAAGATTTCGATAGACCTTCCTAGCGGACTTTTCGGAGAAGACAACAAAAACAACATTCCATCAAACATTGTCCATGCTGATTTAGTAATCGGTTTGCAATTTCCAAAAGTATCATTCTTACAGGCCGAAAATGAGCAATTTATAAAAAGATGGGTATTGGTTGATATTGCCGTTCATCCCAGGGCTATCGAAAAAATGCACACTCCCTACTCCTTTTCGGAAATCAAAGAAATGAATCAACTGCTGAAAAAGCGTTCCACCTTTTCCCACAAGGGCAGCTTTGGAAAAGGTTTGCTGATAGCCGGTAGTTCGGGAATGATGGGTGCAGCCGTTTTAAGTGCTAAAGGAGCCTTACGTTCAGGTATCGGGCTTTTGAGTGTTCGAATTCCTACTTCCGGATTCACTATTTTGCAGACAACCTCGCCAGAAGCACTTGTTCAGCCCTATTACTCAGAAGGCTTTTTCACTTCAACCGAGGTGTTGGAACTCAATTCTTTTTCAGCGATAGCTATTGGACCTGGAATTGGATTGAAAAAAGCACAGGCCCAATCGCTTGAAAACATTTTGAAACTTTGTCCGGAAAATTTAATTCTGGATGCAGATGCATTAAATCTGCTTTCAGAAAACAAAAACCTGATGAAATTACTACCCAAAAACACCGTTTTAACTCCTCATCCAAAAGAATTTGACCGATTAGACGGCACGAACTCCCATTCAGGCTATGAACGGCTTGAAAAGGCGCTGATTTATGCTTGCAAACATCAGGTTTATATCATTTTGAAAGGTGCCTATTCAGCTTGCATCACCCCGGAGGGCCTTTGTTGTTTCAACAGTACCGGAAATTCGGGCATGTCAACAGGAGGAACCGGGGACGTTTTGACCGGAATTGTCTTATCTTTGCTGGCTCAGGGGTATAAACCCGAAAATGCCTGCAAACTGGGCGTCTTCCTTCACGGATTGAGTGGCGATTTAGCACTGAAAAGCCAATCGTTGGAAAGCCTATTGGCAAGTGACATCGCTGAAAATCTGGGAGAAGCCTTTAAATGTTTGCATAAAAACGATTAAAACGCATTCATATAAAACCAATTGAAAATGAAACGCATTAATTTTTTAGTATTTCTTTTATCCTGTAGCCTTTTCAGTTTCGCACAAATTAAATCACTGCCTTTGAACAGTGTACCAGATCATGCAGGAGGTCTTATTTATTCGCTGCCAAAAACGGTAATCGTTGTTGAATTGGAAACCAAAAGAATCATTGAATCACCAGGAATCTATTTTCAATATGCAGAGCGCTATTTAGGCCTTGCAAAAGTTTGCCAGACAGAGGCCGTTCGTTATGAAATAGTGGGTGTTCATCTTTCCACCAAAGCAGTACCCGATCTTCAAAATGCATATATCATCAGTGCTGGAAAGTCAAAAAACACGCTAGCCATCCAATTGACACCAGAAGGTTTTCTTAAATCGATCGGACAGACAGTGAATGGTGAAAAAAAGACAGATAATACTGAAAAGACTTTAATGCCTGTATATACAGACAACTACCAATCTCAGGAAACATCCATCGTGACTCAAGAAATGCAACAAGCCACCTCTACGGCAAAAATGGCCGAGTTGGCAGCAGCTCAGATATTTAGTTTCAGAGATACCCGCATCAATTTACTCACTGAAGATCTGGATAAAACTCCTGCCGATGGACGTTCGTATGAAATAATTCTGAGCGAGCTCAACCGGATGGAAAAATATTACAGGGAGCTTTTTATCGGAAAAAGTACAGAAAGTATAGAGAAAACTACCTTTGAATTTGATCCTCAGAAAAATGGTGAAGAAATTTTGTTTCGCTTTTCACAGTTAAAAGGCCTGGTTGAAAAGACAAACCTGGGTGGCGAACCAGTATTTATCAATTTACAAAAGGTAGTCGGGACGATTGCTGACATAGCCAAAACTCCTGCGGAAAACAAGAAAAATTCCTACAGTGTGTATTATCGCATACCCGGTAAGGCTCAGATTAAAGTAACAGACGGCACGACCGTCTTTTGCAATCAGACTCTCCCTGTAGCTCAATTCGGACGGATTATGAATCTACCTGAAGGCGCGCTGAAATCGGCAGAGTTTTGCCCGAAGACGGGTGCGATTTTGAGAATGGAATAGTTTATTTGCAAGCATCTCCTATAAAGAATGCGCTCCTTAAATGTTTGTCAAACATTTAAGGAGCGCATTCTTTATAGCTTTTAAAAGGCTTAATCTACACCACAATTTGTTCTGTCATTCCGCAGCGCCAGCCGATACGCCCTCACCTCTTTCTTCAGTACCGGAGCCAGAATATACAGCCCTAAAATATTCGGTACCGACATACAAAGCACCAGCATATCCGAGAAATCAATGATGGCATTCAGACTGGTCGTCGTCCCGACTATAATAAACATCAGAAAAACAATCTGATAGAACTTTTCTGCATAAATTCTTTTACCGAAAACCTTTTCGAAAAAGCCCCCGAAAATAAAATCGAATCCTTTCACCCCGTAATAAGACCATCCAATCAAGGTTGAGTATGCAAATAAAAACATACACAGCAACAGCACGTAAGGCGCCCACCAGGCGAAAGATTCAAAAGCAGCAGATGTTAGCTGAGCACCTTCCAGATGTCCGGGATTGTTGTAGAAACCGGTAAAAATCAACGTCAATGCCGTCATAGTACAAATGATGACCGTGTCAATAAAAGGCTCAAGCAAGGAGACGTACCCTTCCGTAACAGGCCTGGCGGTTTTAACCGTTGAGTGAGCAATCGCCGCAGAACCGATACCGGCTTCGTTGGAAAAAGCCGCACGACGGAAACCGGTAATCATCACTCCAACAAACCCACCTTTTAAAGCATCGGGATGAAAAGCCCCGTTCAGAATCAGTTGAACAGCTTCACCAATGCGGTCAATGTGGGTGAAAATAATCATCAGACACATAACAATGTAAAGGATGGCCATAAAAGGAAATAACTTTTCACTGACTTTGGCTATACTTTTTATACCACCCAAAATAACCATACCAGTCAGAATGGCCAGAACCACTCCAACCCAAAAACCATAGGGGGCAACAGAAGGAAACATAACTGAAAGCTGAGAATGGATCTGATTGGATTGAAACATGTTGCCAATACCGAAAGCCGAAAAAGCAACAATCAGTGCAAAGGCATAAGCCAGAAAGATTCCAAGTTTGGGCAAACCGCGTTCTTTCAACCCATCCCGTAAATAATACATGGGTCCACCAGACACAACGCCTTCAGGACTCATTTTCCGATATTTAACACCAAGTGTACATTCGGCAAATTTGGAGGACATACCCAAAAAGCCAGCGACAATCAACCAGAAGGTTGCACCTGGACCACCCAGAGAGATGGCAATGGCCACACCGGCAATATTGCCCAGTCCAACCGTTGAGGACAACGCCATTGAAATGGCTTGAAAATGGGAAGTCTCCCCTTTCCCGGCATGTTTCGTATACCTGCCAAGTGCCAGATCGATACCATGTTTCAAACCCCGGAGATTAATAAACCGGAGGTAAAAGGTAAAGAAAATAGCTCCAGCTATCAGCCAAACTACAATAAAAGGAACGGGTGCACCAAAATGTATGCCAACGGCAGCAAATGGATCCCAAAATAAAACTTTACTTAAACTTTCTACAAGTGGTTCGAAAAACTGATTGATTGATCCGTTCATTTGCCAAAATTTTGAAGGTAAAAAATGCCCTTGTTCCAGTCGTAAGTGAGAGAATCTTTAAGGACCACTTCAAAATCTTTCTGGGCTTCAGGAGAAATATCTTTTCTGAGAGAAGAATAAACAATTATTTGAGGACTATCTTTTTGAAATTTGTAGGCAACAAAGTTTCTCAGAGAGACTTCATTGAAACGATCTGCCAGACCCAATGTCTTCGCTTTCTCTACATCGAGAAAATTAAGATAAGTGAATTGTGGAAAAGTGATGTTGAGGATTGGCTCCCAAAGGGTGGAATAAAATTGTATCAGACTGTTTCTGAGCGGTGCAGCCACCGTTGTAACTACCGCAATTACACGTAAGCTATCGTTTACCTGCAACAATTTGAGCTGAATATCAGCACTCTCTGACGTTTGAAGTAACAGATAATCTTCCGACATCTCCTTCAGAATAACTTCCCCACCAATGGCTGCCGGCATAATTGCCGACTTACCGTTCTTGAAAAAATCGACTAAATCTTTTCTGGTTTCCACCTTGACGGTAGGAATCAATTTTTCTGGCATCTGCACAAAATAATGGGAAATGGATTGGGCGGTCGCAGTCGAAAAAGCAGTTAAAAGACTTAAAAAGAAAAGAATATGTTTATACTTTTTCATTCGTACAGATTTATTTTTTTAGTCATTTTAAAGAGAACTCAAATATAGTAAAAACATATCGAGGAGAAAACCTGTCAGAATACCTTCTGAACAATTAGTCCAGGCTATATCCGGAAAATTTCTTCGGGATAGGTCACCTTGATCAAAAACAAACCCTGTGCATGAACAGAGGTACCTGCATTGCAGCGATTTTCCGATTCGATGACTGCCCTGAAACCGGCCTCATCCATCTTCCCACGCCCCACTTCAAGCAATGTCCCGACAATAGCCCGTACCATATTGCGCAGAAATCGGTCAGCCTGAATGGTAAAGACCCAACACATGCCCCGTTTCTCCCAGTAGGCCTGCATAATCTTGCAGTTGTTGGTTTTAACATCCGTGTGCGCTTTGCTAAAACTGGTAAAATCGGTGTAGTCAAACAAGCATTGTGAAACCTTGTTCATGGCCTCGTAATCTAGCTCGTTGTAAATATGGGTGTAGTAATTGCGATTGAAGGGATCTTTTCCGACACCCATCCAATATTCATAGGTTCTGGAAGTGGCGTCAAAACGGGCATGGGCATCCGGGTGAACCAGAAGAATTTCGTGAATGGTGATATCGGGCGGCATCAGCAGGTCGAGTTTTTTTCGCAAGGCTGCTAAATCTTCCACTGGTTTTTCCGTGTCAAAATGAGCCCACATGTTTTTGGCGTGTACTCCTGCATCGGTTCTGCCTGCTCCTGTTAATGCGAGTTGCGGGCCAAAAAGATGCTGCATTTTCAGCGTCATGACTTCCTGAACGGATACGGCGTTGGGTTGGTATTGCCAACCGTGGTAGTTGGTACCGTCGTAGGAAAAGCGAATAAAAAAACGTTGCTTCATGCCTTTTTGGGATATAGGGACAAAGGTAATTTTTTTTGATAAAATTTTGGAAGCATTGTTCGGGTTTTGAATTCTTTCATTAACTTTGCACCCAGTATTTGGTGAATCTATTTTTTTCAGAATGGATTCTAAAAGGGAATCCGGTGATGTTTGTTTACAAGCTAATTCCGGAGCTGTACCCGCAGCTGTAAGTTCTATTAATGTGTCTGACAACACTTTTGCCACTGCCCTTATGGGCGGGAAGGCGTCAGAGACAGGAACAAGCCAGAAGACCTGCCAATGCGTAATATAAACCAGAACTTCGGGATAAAAGGTTCATTGGTCATGTGCTTCATTGCATCCATGGTCTGTTTTTCGTATTTCCGAAGCTCGTATTTTAGTTTGAATGAAAGCATTTGCATCCTGGAGCGGAAGAAAACTCTGTACACTTTTACTTCTTTGTTTATTTGGCGCAAGTCTGAATGCCTCAGCACTTCGGATCGTATCCCTGGCTCCCTCTTTGACCCAAAATCTTCAATATTTAGGGGCGGAAAAGGATTTGGTGGGTTGTACCAACTATTGCATAACCACCACTAAAAAACAAATTGTTGCCACCGCGGTGAAAGTAAATGTGGAATTGGTACTTTCTTTAAAACCCGATTTGGTTATTGCCACCAATATGACCAACAAAGGCACTGTTGCTACACTCCGTAAATTCGGCATCAAAGTGGTGGCCTACCCGATGGCCAGATCTTTCGAAGATGTCTGCTCCCAGTTTATGGATCTTGGAAAGCGAACGGGCAGGGAGGCTAAGGCAGTGGAAGTACTTCGTAAAACACGGCAAAAAATAAGCCAACTAAAAGCCATTCCCCACAAACCGCTGAAAATGTTTATGCAAATTGGTGCAGACCCTCTGTTTTGCGTAGTTCCTCACACCTTCATGAACGACTATATTACTTTTGCCGGAGGAGAAAACATTGCGTATGACCTCCGAATTGGTTCCATTACCAGGGAAACGGTGCTGAAACGAAATCCCGATGTCATTTTCATCGTAACCATGGGTATTATGGGAAATTCGCAGAAAAAGGAATGGGAAGCGGTTAAATCACTGAATGCCACTAAAAATAAAAAGATTTTCATCGTCAATTCCGACAAAGCCTGCACACCCTCACCAGTTAGTTTTGCGGAAACACTGGAGGATATGGTCAAAAGCATCCGATAACAAGAATTCAATTATGAGAAAAAGACACGTTCGCTGGGCAGTAGTCCTTGTAGCACTGACCCTTTTGGTTCTGGTTGCTTCCTTTTGGTCGTTGCTTTCAGGTGAAATACACATTCCGTTCAATAAACTTTTTACCGTAATGAATAAGCCAGATAGCATGGAATATGCTATTCTGACCAACATTCGCATACCCAGGCTTGTCCTTGCCTTTTCCGTAGGAGGAGCATTGAGCCTGGTGGGAGCCATTTTACAAGGAATATTTCGCAATCCTCTTGTTGAGCCTTTTACGCTGGGAATTTCCGGTGGAGCATCAATGGGAGTAGCTCTAATTATAGTACTTGGGGGCAATATAGCCGGAAGCCTGCTTACTCTGCCCGTGGCAGGTTTTGCCGGAGCCCTCGCCACCATACTCCTGGTTTATTTTCTGGGAGTCAGAAAGGGCGCCGGAAACATCAACAGAATGTTGCTGATTGGCGTCATGATCAGTTTTGTGAGTTCCTCCAGCCTAATGTTTCTACTGTCCATTGCAACCACGGAAGACATGCACAATGTGCTGTTCTGGACTATGGGTTCGCTCGACGAGCCAAATCCGGCACTGATTAAACTGGTATTTTGGACCAGCATTGCCGGACTTGGATTTACGTATCTTTTTGCTCAGCCGCTCAATGCACTGCGTCTGGGTGAAACCAAAGCCATGCACCTCGGAATCAACGCACCTTTGCTTATCAAGACGTTGTTTGTCGTGACTTCCCTTTTAGCGGGTATTTGTGTTTCTGTAGCCGGAGTAATCGGATTTGTAGGCCTCGTAATTCCACATTTAATCCGCCAATTTGTAGGATCCGACTATCGGGTATTGCTGGCCGGATCTTTCCTGGGCGGCAGTCTTTTTCTCATCGTTTGCGATGTGCTGGCCAGAACGCTGATTTCACCAAATGAACTGCCTGTAGGTGTTTTGACAGGCATTACGGGTGGGGTGGTTTTTATTCTGATGTTGAGTCGTTCCAGACAAAAAAGTATATAGGCATGGAAAACAATCTGGAAGTTAAAAACCTCGTGTGCGGATACAGCCAATTCAAGTTGGATCAACTCTCTTTTTCGATTAAAAAAGGAGACTTTGCAGGCATAATAGGCCCTAATGGATCGGGGAAAACCACACTCATCAAAGGAATTCGCGGGGAGGTCAACGTGGAAAAAGGGTCCATTTTACTCGATGGAAAAGATCTTCGCATGATGTCCATCAAGGAAAAATCCACCAAAATGGCCGTGGTAACTCAACAAACCGATGACTGCGACCTGAGTGTGCTGGACTTTGTACTGTTGGGAAGATTGCCCTATCGTCGGCCTTTTCAGTTTTTCGAATCGGATGAAGACCTGAAAATTGCAAACAAATACATTAAACTGACAGGTATCGAACGGTTGCGGGATAAATCCATTTCCCAACTGAGCGGCGGTGAAAGACAGCTGGCCAGTATTGCAAAAGCCCTGACACAGGAGCCAACGCTTCTATTGCTGGACGAACCGACCTCCCAACTCGACATTTGCCATCAGGTACAAATCCTGGATTTGGTGAGGCAATTAAATCAGGATATGCAGCTGACCGTCCTGATGATCATTCACGACCTGAATCTGGCCAGTGAATATTGCGATCATTTGCTGATGATGAATCACGGTCAGATTTTCATACAAGGCACACCTGAAGAAGTCATTCAATATCAAGCTATTGAAGAAGTTTACCAAACATGTGTGGTCACTCGGGAAAACCCGGTTTCTGGTAAACCAACGGTTTTTCTGGTTTCTCAAAATAAACTAACACGTAAAAAATAATTTATAAACCCGAAACCACAGCCAGTGGGAACAGCCAATCCGGAAGGGTTGTTCAGGCAGGTACTGTGGATTTCTCATTCCAATTTAAAAATGAAAAGAAGTTTTACTTTTATACTATTCGCCTTTTTGGCAAGTACAGGAATAATCTCAGCCGAAATACAGGATTCCATCCGAGCACAAGCTCTGGGTGAAATTGTGGTACAATCCACCAGACTGGGTAATAAACTGAAAAATATTCCTCAAAAAATTGAAATCATCACCAAGGAAGATATTCAGGGAGTGCCCAATGAAAATCTGGCGGAAGTCATCAAACGTCTCACCAATGTGGACATGGTACAATATCCGGGCGTATCGGCAACCATCGGTATGCGTGGGTTTTCACCAAGCGCCCTTTCCAGAAGTTATACCCTGATGCTTATCAATGGAAGACCGGCAGGAACAACCAACCTTGCTTCCATCATCCCAAACAATGTGGAACGCATTGAAGTTATCAAAGGCCCGTACGCGACGCTTTACGGATCGGATGCTATGGGTGGGGTAATCAACATCATCACAAAGTCCATCGGATCTGAATTTCAGGGAAATATCAAGGTAGAAGGCGGCACGTTTGATTTTCACCGCATCGAAGGTGGTCTGAGCGGATCACTACTCCCCCATTTGAGAGGCGGATTTAATTTTTCAACCCTGAAACAAGGTCAGGATTATCTGATCGGGAAAAAGAATCTGTTGAAAATGAATAAGGTTGAGAAGTCTATACTGGACAACAATTCGTATGGGGATACCATGAAAAATTCGGTTTACGATTTGAATGATTTAAACGGCCGTCTGGAATGGGACATCAACAAACGCTGGAGTGCCAATGCGGAAGCCACCTACACTTTTGGAAAAGACATCGAAACACCAGGAAACTACTGGGGCAGTTACGGTTACAGCAAAAAACAAATTCGTCGGTACAACGTTTTCGGCACCATTGAGCGCAAAGGAAAAGCAGGTAGTTTTTCGTTCAGTCCGTATTTCACCAAAGAAAACGAACCCAACTATTCAGACAACAGCTCGGTGGGTTTTGTCAACTTTGAAAGTAAAATTTCCCAATACGGTTTTCAAATGCAGCAACAGCAGGCTTTTGGAGATTTTAAAGCGGTAGCCGGTATGGATTTTGGGGTATACGATTACCAATCTGAACGATTTGCATCTGCAGGAACACCAACTACGCCCTACAAACCAAACAACAGTCATTCCAACGAAGCACTGTTTGCACAGATAAACTATCACCACGATAAACTCGATGTTAACGTGGGTGCGCGTTTCGATCATTTTGGCTACCAAATTGAAGCCAACGATTCCCTTCATGCAAGTGCTTCAAAAAACAGCTACAACACCTTCAATCCAAGCATTGGTGCCCAATACCAGATTTCTGACGGATTAAAGGCTCATGCTTCGTTCGGAACTGCCTTTTCTGTACCAGATGCCTATAAAACGTCGGGCTCCTACTTAATTTCAATTTACTATCCAGAATACAATTACACCTATAGTCAAACCTTTGTAGGTAATCCAAACCTGAAGCCTGAAAAATCCAGCACGATTGATCTAGGATTAAGTTTCCATTCACCCAACCGTGCTTTTAATGCAGATATCACATATTTCTACACACACCACAACGGTAAAATTGTAGATAAGTATCTGGAAAATGGTAATTTAAGTTACGTCAATGCTAATAAAGCCATTATGAATGGGGTTGAATGGAGTGCTGATTATGATTTCGGCAGTCTTTTCGACCAACATTTTTCATTGGAATTGTACACCAATTGGACCTATTTGTTTGATGCAAATAGTTCACAAATCACAAAATCTTCAACGGGTGCAGACAGTACTTTTACCCGCGATTTGCTTTATGTTCGCAAACTGAATGGAAATTTTGGACTTTCTTTTAGAAATCAAAAAGGCCTTTCGGCCAGACTAAATGCCAGATACAGCGGTTCCAGGTTAGAAAATGACTCCTACAAAAAAGACGATTACAGTCCTATTAATCTTCGACCGGAAATTTTAGATACGGATTATACTACGGAGGGTGGCTATAAACTTTCAGAAAAAATATTAAAACATCCGGATTTTCTGATTTTTGACCTGAGCGCACAATACGCTTTCAAAAACAAAATAGCCTTAGGCCTGAGTCTTTCCAACCTGTTTGATGAAAATTTCACCGACAAGGATGGTTACAACATGCCGGGACGTCAGATTAAAATCAGCCTCGGATACGCTTTCTAAATTTTAAAACATGCGAAAAATCATTTTCATCACAGGAGGACAACGCTCAGGCAAAAGCAGATACGCTCAAAAATCAGCATTGAGTTTATCCGATCATCCAGTCTATCTGGCCACCGCACACATCTGGGATGAAGATTTCCAGGCCAGAGTGCAGCGGCACAAGGACGACCGGGGCGAGGAATGGGAAACCATCGAGGAAGAAGTGAACATCAGTCAGTTACAACTGGACAGCAAGGTCGTTTTACTCGATTGCGTTACCTTGTGGCTGACCAACATCTACGTTCAAAGTCAGTACGACCCGGATGTTACCCTGGAAAAATCCAAAAAAGAATGGAGCAGTTTTAAGGAAAAAGACTTCACGCTCCTGGTGGTGAGCAATGAAATAGGCATGGGCGTTCACGCAGAAAACGAAGCTTCGCGGAAATTCGCCGATTTGCAGGGTTGGATGAACCAGCAAATCGCTGCGGATGCCGATGAGGCGTATCTGATGGTTTCGGGAATACCGGTAAAAATTAAATAAAATTTATAAAAAACAATGAAAGATCAACTCAAACACAAAATCGACTTCAAGACCAAACCACTGGGTTCACTGGGTCAACTCGAAGATATCGCCCTCCAAATCGGTATGATTCAGCAAACACTAACTCCCGAAATCACCAAACCCACCATGCTCGTTTTTGCCGCCGACCACGGTTTGGCTGATGAAGGAATAAGCCTTTACCCCAAAGATGTCACCTGGCAAATGGTGATGAATCTGGTATCGGGTGGTGCTGCCATCAGCGTTTTTTGCCGCCAGAACAACATGGAAATGAGAGTGATTGATTCCGGTGTGGATTATGATTTCCCGGCTGATTTGCCCATTTTTTCCTGCAAAATCGCACGCGGATCCCGCAACATGCGCAAGGAACCAGCCATGACCGTGGAAGAATGTCGGCTGGCCATGCAAAAAGGGGCAGAATTTGTGAAAGCAGAAGCACATGCTGGTTGCAACACCATCGGTTTTGGGGAAGTAGGCATTGGAAACACTTCGGCTTCTGCCCTGTTGATGCACCGCTTCATGAACCTGCCCATCGAAGAATGCACAGGAGCAGGCACCGGTTTTGACAAAGAAGGAGTCATCCGAAAAGCAGCCATTCTTCGCGAAGTCAGTGAAAAATACGATCCACAAACTCCACTGGAAATCCTGGCCACGTTCGGTGGACTGGAAATTGCCATGATGGTGGGTGCTTTTCTGGAAGGCTATCGCCAGAATATGATCCTTTTGGTGGATGGTTTTATCGCCAGTGCAGCTGTATTGACTGCCTTGCAATTTGAACCGGAACTTAAATCAAACTGTGTATTCTGCCACACCTCCAACGAACAAGGGCATGAAAAATTGCTCAAATATCTGGATGTAGAACCCGTTATGAACCTGCGTATGCGGGTTGGAGAAGGCACCGGTGCTGCCGTGGCACTGCCCATTATTCAAAGTTCGCTGGCTTTTCTACGGGAAATGGCTAGCTTTGAAGAAGCCGGAGTTTCCAACAAAGAGTAACAAAGACTAACTGAAATGAAACAACTACGCATTTTCCTGACAGCAGTGATGTTTTACACCCGCATACCAGTGCCGAAAAGCGTTGGTTATACCGCTGAAAACATGAATCGGTCTACCGGTTATTTGCCGCTGATCGGGATTTTGGTGGGTGCTATTGGTGGAGCCGTCTATTTGGGCGCTCAACTGGTAGTACCTCTCAGCGTGGCTGTTTTACTGTGCATGGTCACCACCATTCTGGTGACCGGTGCTTTTCACGAAGATTCTATTTCCGATTTTTGCGACGGTTTTGGTGGCGTACACGACAAAGAATCCATCCTTCGCATCATGAAAGACAGTTGCATCGGAACTTTTGGAGCAACTGGTTTGATCATGACTTTGCTAGCCAGATATGTTTTTCTCACCAACATGGAACCTGGACTATTTCTGGCCGTTTTCATTGCCGCAAACGCCTACAGTCGGTTTCAGCCCATTTTGATGATCCATTTCTCAGACTATATGCGAAAAGACAGTACCAACAAATCGGGAGCCGTCGCTGAAAACCGTTCGGTTTGGATGCTTTTGCAAGGCTTCATACTGGCTTTGATTCCGATGTTTTTTCTCCCCCTTTGGATTTCCGGAATTTTAATTGTCGTGGAAGGCCTTACCTTCTGGCTTTTCAGATGGTACGCCCATAAAAAACTGGGAGGCTACACGGGAGATGTACTTGGGGCTTTGCAGCAAATCTCCGAATTGGTGTTTTATTTGGCCTTTCTCATCCTAATTCACCTAAGATGAACCTCTACCTGATCAGGCACACGCACCCTGACGTCATTACAGGCGTTTGCTATGGTCAAACCAATCTGGACACCACCGAAACGTTTAAAATCGAAGCAGAGGCCGTTAAAACAAATTTAAAGGGTATTCAATTCACACATTGTTTCTCCAGCCCGCTCCAACGATGCTTTAAACTGGCAAAAGAACTGTCCGGAGAAAACATCATTCAGACAGACAACAGACTGAAAGAAATGAATTTCGGGGATTGGGAAATGATGTCCTGGGACGAGATTCGGAAAAAAGACGGAGCAGAAAGTTGGTTTAACGATTTTCTGCACATCCCCTGTCCGAATGGAGAAAGCTATGAACAAATGATTCAACGAATACAATCTTTTATTCAAGCAATCAATACCTTACCAGATAATTCAGAAGTACTTATCGTAACACATGCCGGCTGCATTCGGTCGTTTTTAACGTTGCTGGAAGGCGAAGATCCCTTAAAAATTTTCAACAGAGGCATTGAATACGGGGAGATTCTCAAACTACATTACCATCCTTCCAAATGAAAAAATCGCTAAAACCCATCATGTTTGTCGGGACTGGCTCCGATGTCGGGAAATCGGTGATTAACGCCGCATTCTGTCGGATTTTTCTGCAGGATGGATACCATCCGGCCCCCTTTAAGGCTCAAAACATGTCCCTCAACAGCTACGCCACGCCTGAAGGTTTGGAAATCGGGCGCGCTCAGGCGGTTCAGGCAGAAGCGTGTGGCATTCCCTGTCAGGCCGATATGAATCCAGTTCTGTTGAAACCGACCAGCCAAACCTCCTCACAAGTCGTGATTCTAGGCAAACCCGCAGGCAATAAATCGGCTCACGACTATTTTCACGAAACAGATCGTTCCAACCTTTTCGAACTGGCTATGAGCTCCTGTCGTCGGTTGATGACAGCGTACAATCCCATCGTCATTGAAGGTGCAGGCAGCATTTCCGAAATGAACCTCTGGGACAAAGACATCACCAACATGAGGGTGGCCGAAGATCTGAATGCCCCTGCTTATTTAATTGCCGATATTGATCGCGGAGGCGTTTTTGCCAGTGTGTACGGAAGCATCGAGCTTCTTCCACCCAATCAGCGGGACCTCATCAAAGGCATCATCATCAATAAATTCAGGGGCGATTTAACCCTTTTTGAAGACGGAAAAAAAATCCTGGAAAAGATTACCGGCAAACCCGTCGTCGGCATTATCCCCTATTTTGAAGACATTTTTATTGAACAGGAAGATTCCGTCGCACTGGATCATTTAAGTCCAAAAGACCCTAAAGGAAAAATTCGGATAGCAGTGGTAAGACTGCGGTATTTATCCAATTTTACCGACTTCAATATGTTGGAACAACATGCTAATATTCTGCTATATTACACAGATAGTGTTAAAGCAATACTTGAATCTGATATCGTACTGATTCCAGGTTCTAAAAACACCATCGAAGATCTTCAGTTTTTGCGCGAATCAGGTTTGGCTGATGCGCTTCAAAAAGCTCACCGGAAGGGAAAACCCATGTATGGCATTTGCGGCGGCTACCAGATAATGGGTGAAACCATACAGGATCCGCACGGCATGGAAGGTAAGCCCTGCGAGGTTCAAGGATTGGGGATACTGCCCGTTCATACCATCATCACCACGGAGAAAAAAACAGAACAATGCACGTATTCCTTTTTGGGAGGCGCGCCCGCTTGTACCGGTTATGAAATTCACATGGGTGTCACGACTTCCGATCAAAAAAGCCCGGTTTGCAAAACTGTTGAAGGGTATGAAGACGGCTACTTTTTGAATGCCAAAACCTTTGGCACCTACATGCACGGTTTTTTCGACAACAGGGAAACCATTCAATTTATATTGGATCAAGTTCGGGAAGGCGTCGAAGTGCGTGTCAATTATCAGGATTTCAAGGAAACACAATATGAAAAACTGGCTGCTTTTGTCCGTGCCAATGTGGATATGGAATACATCTATCAAACCTTGCAACCGTGATAGAAGGACACGGCAACGAAATCTACGGACTCAAAGGGCTAAAATCTGATTTCAGCTCCAATGTGGCAAATCGTGAAGCACCTTCAGAGCTTCTGAAACACCTGTCGGAAAACCTTCATTTGGTGTCAGCATACCCCCAGGCTGATGCCGGAACACTTCGAAAAGCATTAGCCGTATCGCTTGGTTTTCCCCTTGAGCAAATACTTGTAACCAATGGTTCCACCGAAGCATTTTACCTGATTGCAAATGCTTTTCACGGACAAAAAGCCCTGATTTTTACCCCATCGTTTGCCGAATACGAGGACGCCTGCAGCCTGCATGAACACAAGCTTCAATTTGTTGAAATCAACGATTTTGAGCAACCTTTTAAAAGCATTCCGGATACTGTTTGGCTGGGAAATCCGAACAACCCCGACGGCAGAGTGACTCCCCTTACACAAATACAGGAAAAGTTACAATCTTATCCAGATACCCTTTTCATCGTGGATGAGGCCTACGGGGAACTTTGCCTTGAGTTTGAATCAGCCCTATCCCTGCTCCATGAATATGAAAATCTGGTGGTGATTCATTCCATGACGAAACTCTATTCCATCCCCGGTCTTCGACTGGGCTACCTGGTTGCAGGAAAAACAACAGCGAGTCGTTTGAATAAATATTTGCAACCCTGGAGCGTCAATACACTCGCGCAAACCGCAGGTTGCTTTTTAATGCAAAACAGCCACAATCTCAAACCAGATGTGAAAAAGCTCCTTAAACAGTCTCAAAAGTTGCAAAAACAGCTTTCTACGTTGCAAAACCTGGAGGTAAAACCCTCCACGTGCAATTTCTTTTTGATCCGACTTCTAAAAGGCAATGCCGACAGTCTGAAGGCCTATTTACTGGAGCACCACGGCATGCTCGTTAGAAATGCCAGCAATTTTCAAGGTTTATCAAGCCAACACGTACGGATTTCCGCCCAAACCGAAGCGGAAAACGAACTGCTATTTCTCGCCATCAAAAACTATCTGAACGTATGGTAAACGAATGGTTAATCCCACTTTTAGCAGGTTATCTGCTGGATACCCTTTTTGGTGACCCCCGTTTTCTGCCCCACCCGATTCGCTGGTTCGGTTCGGCCATAGCCTATTTTGAAAAACGATTAAATACGAGCAAAAACCGCCGCTTGAAAGGGGTTTTAACTACAGTAGTACTAATAATTGCCACCTGGGCTATTTTATACGGCATCCAGCATCTCCTGCAGCCCTACAAAATTGCCCGGATTATCTTTGACACCATCCTTGTTTTTTACGGACTAGCCGGTCACAGCCTTATCTTTGAAGCCATCAAGGTGGAACGAAAGTTGAGCCATCTTGGCCTGGAAGCAGGTCGCAAACGATTGAGCTTTATTGTTGGCAGGGACACTAGTCCATTGAATGAAAATCAGATTCGCACATCTGTTTTAGAAACCCTGGCCGAAAATCTGTGCGACGGGGTTATTGCTCCGCTTTTCTTCTTCTTTGCCGGTGGCGTACCGTTGATGCTGGCTTACAAGATGGTCAACACACTCGATTCCATGATTGGCTATAAAAGCGACCGTTACAAGGATTTTGGTTGGTTTGCCGCCAAAACGGACGATATTTTCAATTATTTACCGGCAAGAATCACGGCTTTTCTGATGGTTCTGATAGCCCACAGCTCCAACGGTCTTCGTTTTATTTTCAAATATGGCCGAAAACACGCCAGCCCAAATTCCGGTTATCCGGAGTCAGCACTCGCCGGCATACTGAATTGCCGCTTCGGAGGACCAAACCTTTATCATGGAGTTTTAGTTGAAAAACCGTATATCGGAATCAATGACCGGGAAATAAAGACTCAGGATGTTTATTTTGCCTGCAAGTTGAATTATGCATGTTCGGTGATGATGGTTTTATTGATTGTTGGGGTTATTTGCATGGCCGGATTGTAATTAAAAATCAGTCCATTTACAATTTTAATACTATTTTATTTAAATATAATTCACTATTTAACACCATTCATACAATATTTTTTATACTTTTAAAAACTTTAATATAAAACAGTATAAAAATATCTACCATGAAAAGAAAGCTATTAATCTCCTTATTTAGCCTAACCGTTGCCGTTTTTTGCTTTGGACAAAGTGACACCCTCTTATTGAACAAAAAAGGCAAACCCATCTTGCCACAGAAGGGTGATTTTGCAGTGGGCATTTCGGCTAATCCAATCTTCGATTATTTAGGTAATATGTTGAGTAGTTCGGGTAATAACGGATTGAGAGCTGGATTATTGAATGGCAATACCATTTTTGGAAAATATTACCTTTCTGCAGAAAGTGCCATCAGATTGAAGTTTTCAATATATAGTAATATTAATAGCTATAGTAATTCTATTGTAGATGATAAAAATCCTTTAGCAAAAGTGGAGGATAAAATGAATTATAACAACACTTCTTTTCAATTTATGCCTGGGTTTGAAAAACATAGAGGGAATGGCCGTCTACAAATGTCTTATGGGGGTGAACTTCTTCTTGGATTTTCAACTTACTCCAGGGACTTTACCTATGGTAATGAATTCTCAGAAGAAAATAAAAGCCCGACATCGACTTATGATATAACAACCTCAGCTACAACTTACAGATTTAGTGCCAGACCAATAGGGTCTGGATTCCACAATCTGAATTTTGGAGTTAGAGGCTTTTTAGGATTAGAGTATTTTATTCTCCCTAAAGTTGCAATTGGCAGTGAAATTGGAATAACATACAACCATATAATTTCAAAGAATTACATTGACAAAATTGAAAGTTGGGATTTCAACAGAGATGAATTCTCAACAACTTCAAGTAAAGGTCAACGCTCTGTATCCAATACAATAAATATCGATAACCTGAACGGCAGTATCTATATCCTATATTGCTTTTAAAAACCAGAAAAAGATCTTCACGTTCCAACCCTTTAAGTACCACTTTACAAAACCAGCCGTAACCCATCGTTTACGGCTGGTTTTTTATTTAAACCCCATCAACCCCATAAAAAAAGAACTCACCGAATCGATCATTCCCGATAAATGCAGGATGTTGATATGCAGGTAACTTTCAGCGATAATAATTGCAAACAAACCCAACGTACCGTATTTGTATAAATTCATCATCAGCGTTGGATTGATTTCTTTGAGAAAAGTCAGATAGACGTGTGACCCATCCAGCGGAGGCAGTGGTATCAGATTAAAAATAAACAAACTGATATTGATCACGCCCCAAACAACGATTAGATTCACGAGCCCCACTCCCATCTCCGTGCTATTAAAAAACTCCAAAAAATACAGACTACGGGCTATTACAAACAGAATCAAGGCAACCAACAGATTAGAGATCGGACCTGCAATGGATATCAAAATTTCATCGCGGTGTTTGTGTTTCAGATTATCCGGATTGAAACTCACCGGTTTTGCCCAGCCAAATCCGGCAACCACAATCAGGAAAAAACCCATCCAGTCTATATGATTAATAGGGTTCAGCGTCAACCGGCCTTGATTTTTGGCCGTAGGATCACCCAAACGATAAGCCATATAGGCATGAGAAAACTCATGAACCGTTAAACCAATCACGGCTGCAGGCATTATTTTGAACATTTCCAGTACATCCATAACACTTTAGTTTGAATACAAAATAGAAAACGAATTTTTCATCAATTCAGTATCTCAAGCGATATACTTCTTAAAAAAGTTTATCCATGCAAATTTAAACTTTATGTTTAGAATTGCATGGATAAAAAAACAGCTATCACAAGATTTTTATTAAAGAAATCCAGATTACATTATAACTTGTATATTAAACTATAACCAAAATTTATCAACAATACATCTATATTAAATAAACTCTCTCGGGAATAAGCCTCAGCATTAATCGCTCCCCATAGTTTTCCACCTATAGGGTGAACGTATTTCATCTTTACATTAAACCCCATCGTACTAATATAAGCTCCATCAATTTGATTTAATACAGGGTAGCTATTCTCTTCAATCTCGATGCCTTTAAAATAAGTAAGCCCAGCACCAAGCCAAAGTGATTTACTATTTCCACTTTTTAATATATTGTAATTTAAATCACAATCAATCATCATATTTGAATAAGAATTATTTACCCCGGGTTCGTTTTGAAAATCAATCAACGACTGATAAAAGCCTAAATTGCCGGAAATACTGAATTTCTTATTAAACTGATAATTAATACCATTGTTGTATTTTAAACCCCATACACCTATATTTGAATAATAGCCTGCACCAGCGCCAGCCTCAAGGCTAAATTTCGATTTTTGACTGAATACGGAAACACTAATTAAGATCAATAAAGCACAGAATAATGTTTTTTGGATTTTCATAAATATTATATGAGTTACGAGTGAAAAATTTATATTACTATTCAACTATATGAGACATTTTTAATTAATCAATAGGCTCTTTTAGTTATAATCCAAGGCATAGTCCAATAAACTCCTCCAGAAGTGTTATAAGCAAAACCATCAACCAAACCGTTTCCATTATCAACTTTATTTATACTAAAAAAGGAATTTCTATCTAGAGCAATCTGATAAATCAAATCATCAACACTACCAATTTTAAACTCAGCACTAACCTTAATTTTGTCATACCCGACATCAAATTTAACAGGTTGACTTGAACTTCCACCATCATCTTCCCAAAGAGCAAATCCATTTGCAGTTTCACGAATACCCCAATCAATATTAATAAGCGAATTTAAAATTTTTGTTTTTTTATTGCTAATATCATTTCTAGTAAATGCTGGAGCAGAGACAATAGCCATGGAATAATCAGTAGATTGAACTCCACCTACTAATTTAGCGCCAACCATTCTAAATTTAAATTCAGAGCCACCAGCGATCCACGTGTCCCATTGCTTAACCGCTTTCATCGACCCTATATAAAGACTATAAACATAGGTGCTATCATTTAATGGTAAGTTTTCAGCAACATTCAATGGCAACTTACTACTATTTTCAATTAGATAAATAATATTGTTTTTCACCGTTTTCCCTTTAATAAAATTAGGCAAATTATCATAATCTGTATTATTTTGATTAATTACCCAAACAGGATTATTTTTTGCATACTCTTCATCCACAATTAGTGAATCAATTGTACCATTTTGATTTAACTTATAAGCAACAACTTCAGTAGCCATTTTATTTAAAGGTTCATAAGTAACAACTGGAACCTTACTTTCATCCCAATTTTCAGAATAAGGCCAGTAAATCTGAATATTATTGTTTATCAAGAACGTTTCAGTAGAATCATTGTTAATTGATTGACACAAATTAGTAAATAAACGATTTACAGTTGGTGCTTTTTTTAGTTGATTCCCAGTATAATAAACACTTTGACCATTTTCTATTAAATCTTTAAAACGAGCATTTTCATCTTGTCCAAACTTAATATTTAAATTTACAATAGCTCTTATTTCTTGAAAAGTTTCTTTATTACTAGTAATCAAGCAAATATCTAAAGCTGTTTTTCTAAGTGTACTAACTAATTTAATTTGCTCTTTAGAATAGACTTCTTTTTTATCCACTTGTGACACATTATCATCACTACAAGATAAAATTGTTAAAACAAAACACAACGCAATCAATAATTTAATTCTCATACTAATTTTTGTATTTATGAATGCTTCAAATTTTAAAACATTCGATTAATAAATAGTTAATTATAATATGCAAATATAATTATTATAATTTATTATAGATAAATATCCTATAAATCATAAGGAAATACAAGGTTAATTAAGAAATGATTTAGGTGACTTCTACTGAAAAAGGTTTACAGTTTTTGTTTTTAATCCAGACTAAGTTTACAGTCTTCTGTTTTAAATCCTAGAAAAGTATAAGATAGAGTAGTCTGGTCTACCAGTACATCCATAACACTTTAATAGATTAGCATTCGATTTAAAATTATCGACAATTTTCACCTGCAAATTTAAACTTTCCAAGCTGATTGCTGTTATATATAATCTGTAAATCCAAAAATAGCCTTTTAACATGCCAGACAAAAGCATCCTGTTTCAATCATTTGAAGAACATACCCTTATGTGGTTCTTTATTTCAAACATCTTTGCGGCTTTTATGGGAGCAGCATTAAAAATCTTATTTGAATTTTTAATTCCACAGAAAATAACCACACTAAAGGAAACGAATGAAATTTTTAGAGAATATTGCCACAAACTGCTTCAGTCCGCTCAACTAGCCAATAACAGGATTGATTTTGTGATCAGAGACAGAGGCTGTAAAATCCAGTTCGATAACGAAATGTCTAAAATAAGCTTCCTCTATGCCATCAGTCAATATTTCTGCTGGGTCCGTATTATTCAGGAAAATGCACTGAATAAATTTGTGAAAATGCCGAGGCGCTACAGAAAATTTTACATTTTATTCTTTGATACGCACAAAGCACTCTGCTCAACCTATCATTTACGAGGGCTGACAGAGAGCATGGATATAATGCACGAAAATGGAGGTATTATCCCCGGATACGACATCAACGCCATTGTCGATAAGATGCTTGCTGATGTAGAAGACAACAAGACAATCATTAAAAACCCCATTATCAACATATCAGAATTTGTAGATAAATACAAACAAGAACCAAGCTTCAGAAACCTGTTTGTAAGCATCGAAATTTGGATCACAAAGATCACTCCGACAAAGGATAACTTTGCCTGGAATAGAATACTGGTATTTTCTATTGCATTGAAGATCTTTATCAAACATCTGGACAAAGATGAAAAATCTACTAAACAAATGGATAGCCTATACTATGTTCGCTTTCTGAATCCATCCGTTTTAGAAAGAATAGAAAAAGATTTATACGGGTACAGAAACAAAGGAATACCCATACCGTTCAAATTGGAGTAATCACCAAATCTTCACTATCTCACCCTCTTCGCGCCACATTTTATCCCCCTTCTTAACATCAAATGCCTCATAAAATTCAGGAATATTGGACAAAGTGCCTAAAACCCTCCATTTTGCAGGAGAATGGACATCGCTTTTTACCTGGCTGGCCAAAGCTTCAGGTCGTGAATTCAGCATCCACCCCAATGCAAAGCCAAGGAAAAAACGCTGACTGGGATTGAGCCCTGAGATCAACTCCTTCGACTGATATTGACCTGTTTTCTTGAAAGCTTCCAACGCCATGACCAGACCGCCCAGGTCGGCAATATTTTCGCCCTGAGTCATATCACCGTTGATGTGCCTGTCGTCTACCACTACAAACTTGTTGTATTGATTAACAATCATTTTGGTCTTTTGATTAAAACGGGTTTGATCCTCTTTTGTCCACCAGTCGCTCAAATTTCCCGATGCATCGAATTTGCAACCCTGATCATCAAAACCGTGGGTAATTTCGTGCCCGATGGTTCCGCCAATGATGGCATACAAAATGGCATCGTCCGCCATTCGCCCTTCATAACCCGGCACTATGATGTTGCAAGCCGGAATGACTATTTCATTGTTGGAGGCATTGTAATAAGCATTGTAGGTTTGTGGTTGCATTCCCCACTCCGTGCGATCCACCGGTTTTCCATACTTATTGATCATATAATCAAACTGCCATTTATTGGCTCTCATGGCATTCTTCACATACGATTCACGGTCTATTTTAAGAGCGCTCAAATCTTTCCATTTGTCGGGATAACCCATCTTCATAATCACACCGTCAAGCTTTTTCAGCGCTTTTTCTTTAGTGGTAGCACCCATCCAGTCGAGCGCCTTGATACGTTCTGCATAAACGGCTTTTACAGCATCGCCTATTTCAACCAGTTTTTGTTTGGTGCCTTCCGGCAGATACTCTTTCACGTAGACTTGCCCAATTAGTTCACCCAAAGCATTGTCCGTATATTCCACGACACGCTTCCACCTGGGTTTTGGTTCTTCAATCCCCTTCAGGGTCTTCCCGTAAAAGTTAAAATCTTCCATATAGGTTTTATCGTCCAAATTGGAGGATAACTCATCTAACATCTGATACTTCAGGTAATTCTTCCAGTCATTCAGTTTGTATTTTTTCAGATATCCGTTTAAAGCGGTTAAAAATTCAGGTTGACTAACAACAACCGTATCCACCTTTGACAGTCCAACACCTTTCATAAAGATATCCCAGTTGATGTTTGGTGTTAAAGCGGACAATTTAGCGAAGGACATTTTAGTATAGTTCTTAAGCGGATCGCGGGTATCCTCCCGCTTGCGGGAAGTTTTAGCGATGGAGGTTTGTATTTCCATCAGTTTGGCTGCAGCCAGTTTTGCTTTTGACTTATCGTAACCCATTATTTCGAACATGTTGCCTAAATGCTCTACAAATTTCGCACGAATGGCCTTGGCTCTGGCATCGGTATCAAAATAAAAACTGCGTTCTGGAAGGCTCAAACCACCTTGACCGATAAATACCATGTATTTGCTGCTGTTTTTGTCATCCTGACTCACATACATATTAAACAAGGGCGTAGCAGCAACAGTGTGGATATACGCTACTTCGCTGATCAGTCCGTTTAGATCCCGAATCTGGTCAATCCGGTCAAAATCGCTTTTCAGGTCACTGATGCCTTTTTTGTTGAGCGCGACGCTATCCATTCCAGAAAAAAATAAGTCTCCGATTTTCTGCTTGTTGCTTCCTTTCTTTAAACTCTTAACAGCTGCCGACGATTCGCAAATCTGACGAATCTGGGCATTTACGGTATCCTGTACCAGTTGAAAAATACCGTTGCTTTGTTCGCTGGCAGGAATGGGATTTTGTCTAAACCAGGATCCATTGGCATACTGAAAAAAATCATCCCCGGCATTTGCTGTTGTATCGATGTGAGCGGCTAGCGCGTCTACATGTTTTGCTGAAGATTTTGTTTGTTTGCAGGAGGTGGTAATAAGAGCCAGACCGATGCCAAAGATGAATGCTAAGGAAACAGGACGATTCATAAGGAGTTTTTTTAATGTTTAATATCAGACAAATATAAAAGAATATTATGATCTAAAAATCGGATTTCGGATGTTAAATAGATTTTATGTCCATCTAAATAGTTAAACCTCAAACAATAAAGATTTTACACATGCAAAACGGTCAGCAAAAGGTCGCTCCAGAAGAGACGACCTTTTGCTGACCGTTGAGAGTTCGTTTAACTATTAAATGCGAACTAAATGTTCACGTACAGATGCTGGTATAGAACTAATGTCTACCACTTTAAGTGATGAGCCAGTACTGGATGTATTCTGAATCAAGGTTTCATCAATAAATTCCCTTTCAAGTCTGTACATTGCACCGGTAGCAGGATCCACAATCAACATACCAAGTAAACCGCCAATAAATACATTGCCAACATACCAGCCATTCAACGTACAATTTACCGGAACAATCCTTTCAGCATAGCCGTCCATAGTTAATTTAACCGTATAGGATTGCTTAACAAAAAAACCATCTCCCGATTTAAGTGTCATGAATGCAGGCGAAATACCGTTAAAAACAACGACACCTTTTCTATCAGTTATTTCAACTTTTGCCCCACCTGGTGTTGTGTTAACATTCAACGGCCAACTTGATCTACTGACAATAGATGCGCAGCTTGAAAAAACGGTTATAACAACAATCAGTAATAATACATTCGTGATTTTTTTCATAAATAAGGTTTCTTTTTATTTTTCCTACTCATAAGCTTTTCGGTTCCGCTGCCTGAAAATTTATTTTTCGTGGACAAAAATACCACATTATTTAAATAATAAATTAATTTCAACGAACTATTTTAAAATCAAGACATTTTTTCATTATAAACTCCATGGAGAATATTAGAATGAGGGGTATTTCCGATTGTTGGGCTTTTAGAGTGTGTGATAAGGCGAATAAAAAGACTATGGATAGAATCTGAAGGATATATCTTTTCACTTTAAAATAAAATTAATTTAGTCTGTTATTTTTTTGAAAAAACAATTTAGCAAAAAAAAATAAAGGTACAAAAATTGATTGGATGAAAAATAGTAACTTTGCACCTGAATTTATAATGTCAGTTTGCTTTCGGGCAAATCTCCTTTTTATTTTTCAATCTATATTTATTTTTAGTCAAATGACACCAAACTCTGAACTGAAAGAGCCTGATATTCACGAAGTAGCAGATCTTCTCACCGATGTTGCTTCAACATTGATGACTTCCGGGGCGCATACTTCGCGTATCAGTCAAAATGTTTCACGAATGGCTGAAACCTATGGTTATCAAGTGGACTTGTCTGTATTTCAACTAAGCATCATGATGACCATCACCAGTTTAGAAAATCAGCATGAACGCTTGACACTGATAAAAAAAACAGCGCCTTTACTGTTAAATTATAACATCGTGTCCGAACTGAGCGCTTTGAGTTGGGATACCTATGATGGTAAAATTACGTTTGAGGATGCCAAGGAACTTTATCATGAAATCACTACCAAAAAAAGGATTTCCAGATGGTCAGTCCTCCTTTTGGTGAGCTTAGCCAATGCTGCCTTTTGTGGATTGTTTCATGGAGATCTCTATGCAATCAGTTTGGTCTTTTTTTCCACCATGTCTGGTTTTCTGATTCGTCAGGAAATGATCAAAAGACATGTCAATCATTTAGTGGTGTTTACTACCAGTGCTTTTGTTGCATCACTCGTGGCTGGCATGGCCTATGTGTATAACATAGGGACAACTCCAGATATAGCATTGGCTTCGAGTGTACTTTATTTGATTCCTGGTGTTCCATTAATAAACTCCATACTGGATATCATTCAGGGACATATTCTTACAGGTATGGCGCGATTGGTCAACGCCATCAGCCTGATTGTTTGTATTTCGATTGGATTGTTTTCATCCATGTTGATTTTAGGATTAGAAAAATTATGATGACGCTGGAAATGTTTCGTTTGGTAATCGTTGACGGTTTGCTGGCAGCCGTTGCAGCTGTTGGTTTTGCGGTAATCTCAAACCCATCGCGTAAGGCAATTTTTGTATCGGCATTGTTGGCTGCAATCGGCCATTCCCTTCGATTTTTTCTTATTAATTCGGGATTGGATATTACCCTGGCTACATTTGTGGCAGCTGCAGCCATTGGATTGATGAGTGTTGCTTTTGCCCGGATTATTCATTGCCCGGCTGAGGTCTTTTCTTTCCCTTCACTGCTTCCCATGATTCCGGGAATGTTTGCTTACCGAACCATACTGAGTTTGATTAAATTCATGCAAAATACCGATTCAAAACTGGATCAGGTATTTATTATGGACTTTTTTCACAATGGAATGACAGCGATGTTTATTCTTTTTGCTTTGGTTGTAGGAGTTTCTCTGCCCTTGTTGCTGTTTCCAAAAACGTCCTTCTCGGTAACGCGGAAATACTAAACTACTCCTATTGTTTAGTCATTATTTCTGAAAAAACAGCTATAGCAAAACCGAACAGGGCAATTAATGCCCAGGAATAGAGAAATACCACAACACTTTTCCCAATTTTAATATCGGCAATTTTTGACAAGCCAAAAATTAAGATGAGTGCATACCATAACTCAAATACATTGATACCGGCTAAAAACTGATAGAGTGGAAGTCCTGTTTCTTCCACATTAAATAACAGATTAAGCCCGATAACACTTAAGTCATCTGCTCCTTTTATAGCATCAAGCCCTCTGATATAAAGAATGGCCACATTGACTGCTAAACCAAAAACAGAAAAAATAGAAGCAGTGGTGACCAATGAAAATATTTTAACAAATTTTACCTTAGATTTATAAGCGACAAGTCCCAGATAAATAAGTAAGCTTGGCATGGCTATTTCAAAAACAAGGCCAAAAGGTATACCTATAAGTACGAAATATTTGAATTTTTCAGCAGCAGTTTTGCCCATTCCCATTTGTTCAGGAGTCACACCTTTAGCTTGAAGCATACTCCTTGAGACTATTTCGTTGATGGGAAGCATGAAATAAGCGACCACAATCGAAAGGATACTTAGTATGATAAAGCTTTGTACCCAGGTAGCTGTTTTCCTGATATCCGTAAACACGGTATTGGGCTTGTAGAAAATATCGATGATGTTCATTTCAATGGTATTTATAGAGGATATTATTATTTTTAAAATCGGATGTAAAGAAAAATATAATTTAATATAAATCCAAATATTCTTTTAAAGTAATTTCGCCTCTAATATTTTAAGAAAATATGAAAAAAAAACCCATCCTTTACCTAATGTTATTTCATGCAGATTTTAAGACCAACGAACGGCTTCTGAAAAAATAACTCCTTAAAATATTTGTTAGTTAGAACAAACTAATTACATTTACAGCTTAAATATTATTGAAAATGGATCGAATCGTAAGCATCATCTCTAAACTTTCCCAGAATTTAGGGGAAATGGAAGAACTTGCACGGGAGCAACTGAACATCAAGGAGCTCACGACAGCGCAAATGCATTACCTCGAAATCATCAATGAAATGAGTAATCCAAACGTGACGGAACTGGCAACTGAAATGCGGTTGACCAAACCTACAGTCACTGTAGCATTGGATAGACTCCTTCTAAAAGGTTATGTCGCTAAAATCCAGTCTGATGAAGACAGGAGAAGTTCCCACTTGCATCTAACTAAAAAGGGCATGCAAATCAACCAAATGCACGAACGTGCTCATACCCAATTCGTCGAGCTGATGCAAGAAACGCTGGAACCGAAAGAACTGGAAGAACTGACTGTTCTTCTGGAAAAACTAACAAAATCCTTATAAACAAATACGGATTATTAAAACCGGTTAGGCTCAGGGTTAAAACAGTAGCCAAAACTCTTTTAAAATAAATTATGGAAAAAAATGCAGATTTTTCCGGGCACCACTTTGCTGGATTAACCCAGGAACAGGTCATTGAAAAACAAGCCAAAAACGGATTTAATGAACTTCCACAAACCAAATCGAACAATTTCTTTAAACAAGTAATTGGCATTTTTAAGGAACCGATGTTCCTGCTACTGATCATTTGTGGATCGTTGTATATGGTTCTTGGGGATATTCAAGAGGGATTTATGCTGCTTGGTTTTGTTTTATTCATCATCGGTATCGAGTTTTATCAGGAACGAAAAACAGAGAAAGCGCTAGATGCCCTAAAGGAACTTTCAAGCCCAAGTGCTGTAGTTATCCGAAACAATGTAGAAATCAAAATTCCCTGCAGAGAATTGGTCGAAGGCGATTTGGTCGTTTTTTCTGAAGGTGAACGAGTACCTGCTGATGGAATCATTATGCATTCCATCAATCTTCAGGTTGATGAATCTCTTCTGACCGGAGAATCCGTTCCTGTCCGCAAAATTGAATCAAACGGCACAGAGAAAGAAGCTACTGCCGGTGGCGATGATACTCCTTTTGTTTTTTCCGGTACAATGATTGTACAGGGCAACGGGGTGGCACAAGTTACTAAAACCGGTAACGCTACTGAAATCGGAAAAATAGGTCAGGCACTGAACGACACCAAGGAAGAACCTACCAAATTGAAAATCGAATTAAACTCGTTGGTTAAAAAGCTGACCATTATTGGTGCCCTGCTATGCCTGATTGTAGTAGGCGTGTATTTTTTAACCCGTGGGAACTTGTTGGGCGGCATATTGGCCGGGCTTACTTTAGCCATGGCTGTCATTCCGGAAGAATTTCCAGTAGTTCTAACTATTTTCATGGCACTAGGTGCCTGGAGAATGTCAAAACACCGGGTACTTACCCGTAAACCTGCAACCATTGAAACCCTTGGTTCAGCAACAGTGCTTTGCTCGGACAAAACTGGAACATTGACACAAAACAAAATGACAGTGAGCGAGTTATACAATAAAGAGACTTTTCTTGACGTCAATAAGATGAATGTTTTCCCGGAAGAATTTCACCAAATCATTGAATACGGTATCCTTTCCAGTCAGACTAGCCCCAACGATCCGATGGAAAAAGCCATCTGCCGGCTTGGGGATAAATACCTGCAAAACACCGAACACATGCACCAGGATTGGTCCATGGTTCGTGAATACCCTCTCACCAGGGAGGAAATGGCCATGTCCAGAGTTTACGATGAAAAAGGCACGGTCAATACAATCATTGCTGCTAAGGGAGCACCTGAAACCATTTTTGATTTATGCCACCTGAAGGATACCTCCATTTACGAAGCAGCCATTCAGAAAATGGCAGAAAAAGGATTAAGGGTACTGGGTGTAGCCAAAGCTACCATTGTTAAAGAAATTTTACCAGATATACAACATGATTTTGAATTTGAATTTATCGGCCTGATTGGGTTGTCAGACCCCATCCGCCCCGAAGTAAAGGGAGCTATCGAAGAGTGTTACAAAGCAGGAATCCGTGTCATTATGATTACTGGTGATTATCCGGTCACAGCGCAAAATATCGGCCGTGAAATCGGACTGAAAAATTACAGCGAATGCATGACTGGCCCTGAACTTCAGACTATGAGCGTAGAGGAACTCAGCACAAAAATTGAAAGTATCAACATTTTTGCCCGTGTGGTACCTGAACAGAAACTAAAGATTGTAAATGCGCTCAAGTTGAAAGGCGAAGTGGTTGCCATGACCGGAGATGGTGTAAATGATGCACCTGCTTTAAAAGCGGCCAACATCGGTATTGCCATGGGTGAAAGAGGTACGGATGTAGCTCGTGAAGCTTCCTCGTTGGTTTTGACCGATGATAATTTTTCATCTATAGTGGGAGCCGTTCGAATGGGTAGACGCATTTTTGACAATATGCAAAAAGCCTTCGGATATGTATTTGCCATACACGTTCCCATTGCCGGATTGTCCTTAATCCCTGTCTTTTTTGGCGGGTATCCCCTACTGCTCTTCCCAGTACATGTAGCCTTTCTGGAATTAATCATTGACCCGGCTTGTTCCGTTATTTTCGAATCCGAAAAAGAAGAAAAGAATGTGATGAATCGCCCTCCAAGAGGAACCAAAAGCAAATTTTTCGGTGGTGGGAAAATCCTGATGACCTGCCTGCAGGGTGTTTCCATCTTATTGGTGGTACTCGGAGTCTATTTTGTTGGCCTTCATAAGGGGTATACAGCAGACGCTGTCAGAACCATGTCTTTCATCACCTTGATCGTTTCCAATTTACTAACCATTCAAACCAACCGATCCTGGGAAAACAACATCTTCCGGATACTGATAACACCTAATAAAAGTGTCAAATGGATAGTTAGTCTGGCTATCGTATTTCTAGCTGCCGTGCTTTATATTCCATTCCTGCGGGAGTTGTTCAGTTTTGCTCCGCTTGGAATAGCGGAAATCCTTATTTCAGCAGCAGTAGGATTTATCAGCATTGTATGGTTTGAAATTTACAAAGCTGTGAAAAAAATCAATCTGGCCTAATCACTTATATACCTTAAAAAGACCCTAAAAATGACCTGAGATCATTTGGAGGGTCTTTTATTTTTACTCTTTCCAGGTTTTCTTGCCGTCCTTCATTTTGAATATCGTGTCTTCAATCCTGTAACGGGCAACATCCTCCTTGGCCACTTTACTCAAAGCCAATGTTTCTTTCTCAATGGCAGCTTTTTTCTTACCAAGTTTATACAGCAAATTGGCATAAGTATCTAAATACTGTACGTTATCAGGAGTCAAATCCAAGGAACGTTCTGCCCATTTTAACGCATTCTTAAGTGCTTTTTTATCAGTTACCTGGTCGAAAAATTCACGGGCAACATAATCCAGTTGATTTCCGATCTTATCCCTTTCCATGTGGGAAGATTGTTCCTTCCATTTGGCTGTTATCTCGGAATTGGTATTTGACAACGACTCGGATTTAAACATATTTTCGATCAATTTTGCATTCTCTTTATCCTTCTGACTAATTGAATCATCGGATATTTTCATAAGACTGTTGTTGACGTAGCTGATGGTATATTTAATGTATTGTTCTTTATCTCCTGCCTGTTGGTAATAGGTCCTGTAAAGCTCATCCTTTTGCATAGGCAAAGCAGCCTGAGGCAATTGATCATATGCCGACATTGCTGCATGAAGCAAATTTTCATCTTTCAAAAGAGCGGCATCATCCACCGTATTTTTAATTGCTGTGAAAATGAGAAAATTAACTGCGCCAATCGTCTTTTCAAATTCAGATTTGTACTTGATCAGATTGTCAAAAGCGAATGAATTGACTCTCAGAAAACGCATTTCTTTTACATACAGATTTACAACTGTCTCAGAAGTACGTTCTGATTCTGGTAAAAGTTGCAGGTATTTATCAAAAACAAAAGCATTGGACAATCCCAGGTTTGAACGTTTTTCGATGTATGCCTTTAAAACCGAAGGATCCTCTTTTTTCTGAGCATATTCATTTTCCCAAAAGGACAAAGGTTTGGTATCGTTCGTATCTGTCAGGGCTGGAGCATCCTGTGAGTAACCTGAAATCGAAAATAACAGCACAACAATTAGCAACAAAAACTTTTTCATGATTTATAGTTTAAATCTTTTGGTTTCGGCCTATTGCAAAATACAATATGGCACCAATGAAATTAACAAAAACAACAATGAGAGCCCAAATCAGTTTATTATTTCCTTCAAAATCACTTTTAACAATATCGATAAGTGCCAGCAAAGGTAGTATCAATCCTAAAAACAAGACAAACAGAAAAAAAAAGATTTCCATCCCCATGATTGCTCCGAATATTTCCATAGTTTTATTAATTTAAGGTACGAATGTACGTATTATTTTGTAAAAGATGAATAGCGGGAAGCCATCATGTACTTTCCCGCTATTGATTCCTTTTTAGTAAAAATTAAAAATGACAGTAATTAAGCTTTTAAAACAGGATATCCATTTTCAATAAACAACGTTCTGTCACCATCAACCTGAGAATCACCAGGTATCGCTTTACCGGGATTTTCCCATCCTGTAGTGGAATATCTCACTTTATCCCCATTTTGCCATACGTATACAATCTTGTTACTTCCAGTGTATCTGATTTCAATGGCTTTCCTGTTAAACTCATCCAGATTGGTTACCCAGGGTATCCATACGTCTTCATTGATGGAAGAATTCGGAAGAATGGAAACAGAATCATTTTGATCTTCTCTTTTTGAGAATTCAATCAATTCATTGGTCTTGTTGGTCAGTGTTTTAATTGCTGTTACGCCCATGATTTTAAGCATTAAAGTTTTTCCTACTCATTTGGCTTTTCGGATACGCCCCGTTTTTTGACAAGTGGTGACTGGTCTCCACCTAAAAATATCTATAAAAACACAAAATCGTAACAAATAAACTATTTATTTAGTATAAATTTATATTTTTAGTACTATTAAAACAAAAAAAATACGAAAGTCTCCCCTCGTATTTTAATTGTATAAAAAATGATTAGCTTATCAGCACTGTTAAAACAGTAAATGTGCCTATTTCGCAAGTTGGATTTTAACCGTTGATTTTGTCCCAATTGAAAACCCAAGAGTACTTGTTGGAAAGTGAAAAATAGTCGAGAAGTCGAATGTATCATCCATCTTCCAGGTTGCTCCACCATCTTTTGTATAAAAGAGTGCTTTTGTCCAACGGTTAACTACAAAATGGCCATTGCCAATTGCTACTCCAATTTTCTCATCCTTAAAATAGATAGCAGTCACATTTTCAGGCGAATCGGATAGCTCACTCCAGGTGTCGCCATTATCTGTTGATTTAATAATTTTACCCATTCTTGCAGCATATCCTGTGGAATTGACAAAGCAAAAATCATAGACCTGTCCACCGGTTCCATTTTGCACTTTAGTCCATTTAACACCTTGATCTGTTGTCTTATAGATTGATCCATCTGTTCCTCCCGCAAAACCAGTTTGTAAATCCTTAAAACTAATTTTTCGCAAAATACCCTGGAAATTTGATTCAAACTCAAGATTCGTCCAGGTTTTGCCTCCATCTATTGTTTTAATATAAAGTCCTAAACCTACTGCAAAACCTATATTTTCGTTACTAAAAAATACAGTTTGTAAATCAGACCCCTTGGTTATAACTAATGGAATTTTTACCCAGGTTGCACCTGCATCTATTGTTTTGTAAATGAGACTTCCAGCATTTTTAAATTCTGTACCACCACCACCAACAGCAAAACCAAGATTCTCATTGACAAAATAAATGGAATTGATGGTTCGTTCGTTGGTATTAACAACCTTCCAATGAATACCTCCATCTACTGTTTTGTAAATAGATGTTGATCCTGCTGAAAAACCAACTTTATCATTGATAAAATAGGTGCATGTTACATACCCATCTAAATCAGATGTATAGGGAACCCAAGCATAATCCTTAATAGTTGGTGTCGATAAATTTGTAGTACAAGAAATAAGCAATACTTGTAATAAGAATAATCCAATTAATATTCTACTGCATTTCATAGTTAATTTTTTTAATTTATGCCTCAAGAGGACTAAAAGCGTACTCCGTTTTAATTGATAATTTACACGTTATCTGTCTATATTAATTTTGCAAAGATACTTCAGTTTTAGTAAAAGCATACATTTTCATTAATAAATATCAAAAGAGCTATCCAATTCTACCAAAGTGTCTGTATTAATACTGAGTGGTTTCTACTTATTTTCCGATAGTCAATTTCTTAACTATCCTTTTACTATCCCAGGTTAATAGTTCAACCAGATACAATCCACTGTTCAATCCACTAACCACAATTTTCACCAAATTCGCGTTGTTGTTCCATGTTTTCAACATAATTCTACCTGTTTGATCATAAATAACGACTTCCTTAATAGTAGAGGCATTATCAATTTACAGGTCATTTTTAGTTGGATTGGGATATAGTTTAAAAGAACCGGTTTGAGTATCTTTTTCAATGGAAAGATAAATGATCTTATTTTGAAGTTTATCCGTTTTGTAAACTGGAGTGAAACAGTCTTCATCAAACAACGTATAATCAATCAAACCGAAACTTGAATCATCCAGCCCATCGTAAATCTTAGTTTCAATGTTTGCAGAATCGGTGCTGCAAAAGCAATTGGTAAAGAGTTCAACATTTGTGCTGCTGTTGTTTTTTACATTATAGGTTGTATTGTCGCAAATCTGATTGTTGGTTACGGGTGGGACTGTTCCATCCAAAGCAGCCTCCAGAATTAAACCGATGTTGTTGTTCGTAATAGAGTTGTTTGATACGGTAAGTCCGTTCGTATAGGCCTTAATACCAATATTGTTGTTATCAACCAAACAGCCTTCAACAGTTCCAATTCCTGCATTCAGAGCAATCTGACTGTTGTTTGCAAAGACTGAATTTAAAACATCAATTTGCAACGTTTGATACAAACCATTCACATTTTTGTCAAACATACAGTTGTTAAAGGTCATGAAACCTTGTGTTATGGCATAGGTATTGTCTTTAAAGGAACAATTCTCAACTGTCATATTTTTTGTCAGACTTAAAACTCCGGTTAAAGCAGTTTCGTTAGACCTGAAACTGGAATTTTTGATTGAAACGGGTACCGCACTCAAACTAAAATTTTTATTTAAAGCGCTTGAAGCATACAAAAACTTGCAATAGTCAAAATTTATGGCGAGTCCTTCCGCTGAACTTATTTCTATACCACTCCAGCTGTCTTTATCTGTAGCTGAAATAGAAGTGAAGGCTATGGAATCGGATGCATTTCCATTGGCTATTAAGGATCCCTTGATAGTCATTTTTGTTCCAGCAGCAAACTGGACTTTCACACCAGGTTCAATAATCAATTGTTTTCCGGAAGATAGGGTGACATTACTCGAAATTACATAAGGGCTTTTGGCTTTACTCCAGGTTGCATGAGCATTAATGGTTCCACCAACCTGTGTCTGAGAAATACCATAAAAAGAACTAATAACAAATATAATGGTAAGAACTACAGATTTAAGATTTTTCATGAAATATACCACGATAGAATTTAATAATAGTGCTAATTGACTCATTCAATTAGTACTATATCTGGCACAAAAGTAACATTAAGATTTCATAACTTTTATGCGCAGTATTATTTGGTCATAAATTTAAACGTACCGATATCTATTACATCTTCCTTATTTTCAAGTCTAACGGTTAATTCCTGACGCTTTTGACTAGGTTTCCCAAAGTTTGTAAATCAAACCAAGTGAAGATTTACAGGAGTCAGCATCGAAATTGTCTGTTAAAAAAAATTCTCCCAAATCTAAAAATTTTCAGGATTAATTATTTTCACCAAAATACCTATTTATGTCATCAACAATCAATTCGATCACACGTTTAAAATTTCTGGAATTGGCTTCCACCATACTGATGGCATAGTCCTGCTGTAGTTGGGATATATCGTTGTACCCCCTGTTAATTTGCTCTGTGAACGTTTCCCCAAAAAAAGATTTAGCACAAACTACCTGTTCGCCCTTTTTTAATTTATAGGAAATAGTCAGATTAGAAATGGCTGGTCCAGCATTATCAGAATAAGAAAACCCATAGGCATACAAAAAAAAGTAAAAAAATCCACTACTTATGTAGGGACCTTCTGATTTAAATTCATCGATGGATAATTCTATTTTGTAATCGGTATTCGTGAGAGAATCAAGTTTAAATTCTCCTGAACGGTTTATTTCCTCCGAAATGGAATTTCTTAGAAAGTCAGGCACGTTGCCTTCAATCATGGATTTACCCTGGATGCACGTATTCTTCGTTTTCCATATATTAAAAAACAAAAGCGGGATAAACCAACCCTTCTCTTTTCTAACCAGGGTTGTTTCACCCATTAAAGCTGAATCTAAATAAATGGAATCAATGGAAACATAGGTTTCACTTTTAACCTTTGCAATTTTTGAATCTTTGATATAAGCCATTGAATAACTCCTGATATTCATATTTTTCTGGATACTTTCGGTAGAAGTACAACCGACAAACAAGGTTATCACAGCCATGAAGAAGAGAGACGCAGATACAGTCTTCATTTTATAAGTATTTAATGAATTTAATCCGGTTATCTATCATTGACTTATTTTGCTCATCCTCTGTACTATCCATCGCCTTTTGATAGTAATCCATGATTGTTTTATAATTTCTTTTATCCGGTAGTAGCTCGTAGTAGCAATCTGCAATTAATAAGAATTTCAGAAATCGAAAGTCCTCCATTTCAAATTTTTCCAGATAAGATATCGCTGTTTCGTAATTATTTTGAGATAAATAATAAAGTGCTTTGATCAACTTATTTATTTCCAATTTATTAGTGCAATCACTTAAGTATTCTTCAATCAAACTGCTTTTATTTTTCTTAAGCATAAAAGAAAACTTAGCTAATAATGATTCTTCATCAGTCGTTATAAAAATATCATTAATCGTTGAGTCCAAATCCGGAACGACGATGCATCTATTCAGGACTACATTTTGCCCCTTATCTATTTTAAGATTGTATTCAGTTTGAGATAAAAGCCAAAAATTGCTGTTTGCTCCTATTCTAGCAGATAATGGCAGTGTGATGAAAAGTAACAGTAAGAAAAGTAGTTTTCGAATCATATCATTTATGAACTATTTAATTTAAATAGTTTAATTTTATGCGTTATTCAGGTATTAATTTGTGAGTAAATATACTGTTTTTTTATTAAACCTTATTTCGATGGCAAAAAAAACAGCTCATAACATTCTTTCAAATGTGATGAGCTGTTTGTGAGTAAAACTTTATTTTTTTATCTCGAAAGAATAACTTTAGCCATTAATTGAACATCCTTAGATTGGATGCGACAAAGATAAACCCCATTGCTTAAATTAAGATTTTGAGTTTTGGACAAATCCCACATTTTACTATTCCATCCTGCCTGTTGGACGCTGTTGTCAATAGTGACCAGATGAACCCCATCCATATCAAAAATGGAAATGTCTACCTGACTTTCTGAAGGAATAAAATATTGAATTTTTGCACTGTCGTATACCGGATTAGGTGTTACATGGACTGTTAGATTCACTTCAGTATTTTTGATTGAAGTTTGAAGAGCGACCTTATTAACCACCACATTGGTGCTTTGTGCCAGATTTATCAACGGTTTAGCTCCTGTTACAGCTTGTCCGTCCAAAGGAGCATACAATTCCAGACTGGATTTCAACATTTTATTGTTGTTCAGGGCAATGATTTCATCTCCATTCATTCCTGCGCGGTAAAAAAGCCAATCTCTGAAATCAAGGATCTCGGGCGCATTTTTATCATTCAAAAAGAAAGTTACTGCCATCAGGATTTCATCCAATGAACCAGCCACGTTGTTATCGGTATATAAGAATGTTTCACCGCGTGCATAAAAATGTGTCAGAGTTATTTTGTGCCATAGTCCATCATTGACAACTTGTGCGCCTATGATCTGACCACCATTGGGGGAATCATAAACCAGGCAACCTGTTGCTGCTTCAATAGTCAAAACTCCAAGTGCCTGGTCTTGTTGAAAGGAAGCTATTATGCCGTTACCGGATGTCTTAATATCAAAAGACGTGGTAAATGAATGTATGGCATCATCCGGGGAAAACTGTAGCTGATCTTTTGTGATGGAACTACCCATAGAAAGGTAAGTACCAGCCACTTTTACCGGTTGTGGTTTTCCAGCTTGAAGGGCGTCAAATAAGGAGGGAACCATGGCATGAAATAATTCCACATGGCCATCGGTGGTCGGGTGATACAAATCTGCCTGCATGGCTACAGGCCAGCGTCCGGCACCGTCGTCAATGGAGCCCAGCAAATTGATACTGGGTACATCCCACTCATGAATGAGAAGATCCATTTGTTTGATAAAAGCGTAATCTGTTTCGTTAAAATCAGCACGTGTGTAACTGTTGGTTATGACAGGGATCATGCCTTTGGCACGAGCCTTGGAAATCAGCTGCTGCATATTGATCAGATACGAATCAAAACTGGGTTGTCCGTTTTCATGGATACCCTCATTTCCCAGGGAAAGACCATAAATGACATACTTGCCACACTGCGCCACTAAATCTTTTTCCCAACGGGCCAATACCTGTGTGGTATTATTGCCATTGACTGAAACATTTTTCAATTCCCAATGCATTCCTTTCCCCATTGCTGAACGTTGAGAAAGCAATTCGGAATACATATACGCGTAACCATGCATATCCGTAGCACCTTGTCCATTCGCTACAGACGAGCCCATCATGGAAATTTTCAGTTCATCTACGGAAGCGCAAGCAATTTGGTAGGTGTAATCTCTCAAATCAAGAGTAATATTGTAAGTCCCATTACTTAAACCAATGTCTTCCAATGTGATGCCATATTTGGTTGCTTGAGTAGAAATACATAAATCTTTTTCAGTACCCAGAATACGTTTCAAAGAATAATCCCAAGATCCGTTTGCCCTGAATATAAAGCGAGGAACTTCTGTCGTTGCTGAGGTCAGATCGACCAATGCTGACCAGATGCTATTTCCCTGATAGGTCAATGGTATATCACCATTCCAACCCAGGGGAATCGTATTGCCTACGATGCTCCATTTAGTTATTGGTGTTATTTTATAGGTATTGGTGCTGATATCCACTGTAATTAATAAAGTAGCAGTATCCACTGGATCAATGGCTGCACCACCAATCAGCGTAGTCCCTGCAGTTGCTCCTTCTCCATAAACAACGGCAGTGGCTGCATTCTGTGTCGTATAAAATTGAAACGTTCCTGTTTCTTTTAAAGACGTATAAATTTCATACGTGGTACTAACACTTCCACTTAAATCTGTAACCATTTTCATAGGCAATGCCGAGGAAATATGGTCGCCATTTTCTGTGGCAGAACCAGAGAAATAGAGGGATGTAATTTGATTACTGATGGTTACCTGAGCACTTCCGCTTATGGTTAAGTTGGATTGTTTGGTTTTTGCAGTTACCGTGACAGTTCCATTGGTTTTTGGTTTTAACAGACCATACGCATCAATGGTTGCAATACTGTCATCATCAACGCTCCATGATACATCTTTTATGGTTGCATTGGCTGGCTTAACATTGGCTGTCATTTGCAAAGTAGCACCATTGATAGTTATATTTTGTCCAGAAACAGATATAGCAGAAACATCTACCAATGGCATGTTGATGTATTCCTCCACTTTCATCACATTCAGGTGAACATAGCTACCCGATACTTTTGATAGTTGGATAGAAATTTCCCCATTGACATCTGGATATAAGTAATCAGTCACATAAATGGTGCTGTTATTTCCATTTATACCGGTTCCGCCTAAATTGGTACCCGATGTTTGAAGTGTTCCAAAAGTAGAAGATAAACCGGTGAAGGTGTATTTAGCCACACGGGTTTCGGTGGAAGACCGACTTCCAAACATATGAAACTTATAGCCGTTTGCAGGATTCAGCCCGGTAATTTTAAAACTACCGCTGGTAGCAGCGAAAAAATAATCCTGCGTCGCTGAATTAATGGCAAATTCACCCAAAAGTAGCGCTGAAGAGGATAACAATCCACCACTGGCAATACCGTTTGTTTGCATATTGGCTGTTACCACCAGACTGAAATTGGTAGCTGCGTTCGTTTTGTTCACCAAAGCAACTGCAGCAGCGGTGGTGGTTGCATTGGTTGGATTGTTCCAGTAGTTACCGTTCACATCCGGACTTGTTGTGATATTTCCGTTGGTGACATCGTTGGGCCCAAAATCAACCAGCAAACTCTGCTTGATGGTTTGGGCATTTAAACACATTGCCCAAAGCAGGCAAAAGAAGAAGAAAATCTTTTTCATACACGTTCGATTTAAGGTTAGACTTGGTACAAATAGAGTCTAATTCCTTGAAGCTGCAGATTTCAGGTAGTGAAAAAGTGGATTCCTTGAGCGCTAGCATGCTTTTAAAACAAACATTATCAACGCATTGACCTGGTTTAAATAGGTAAAAAAAGTGGAGTTATTTATGAAAGGTTCCTATCTTCATGACACAAACTTCAAAGTCCTCACGGGGCACAGAGGCTTTATTTTTTATTTTTACCCGATAGTTGTAGATGGTATTTACTGAGTACCGGAGCAACTTGGCTATATCTGAGCTATCCGAAATACCCAATCGGATAAGGGCAAAAAGGCGTAGTTCAATAGTCAGTAATTCCCCTTTTTTCAGGATAATTTTTTCAGTATCCAAAAGCAAACGGTTGAACTGTTCCACAAAATCAGGGTAAATATTCAGGAAGGTATTGTCAAAATTTTGATAGAATTCCTGCAATCCGGTTTCTATCAGCGTACTGGATTTCGTGATTTCAAACAATTCTGCAATCTGGTGTGAAACAATGTGTTTGTTGACCATTTTGCGGTATGCATCCAGTTTATTGATGTAATCCGAACAGATGTTGAAAAAAGTTCCAATATATTGCTCCTTCACCAAATTGGCTTCGCTTAACTCGGTATTCGCATTATTAAGTTGCTCGTTGGATAAATGCAGATTTATATTAAGGGTATTAAGCTGTTGATTAGCTTGTTGTAAATCATTGCGGATCAGAGATATCTTTTTAAGCTGGAAATATATGTAAATCAGCGCTATGAATAAAATAAGCGACAATAAACTAATGGTAATTAGAGATTTTTGCAATTTAGATTTCTGTTCGTCGCTTTTAATCTGATACGTTTGTGTAATTAATGGTAAAATATTGGAAATCTGGATGTGCCGAAGTCGTGAATTGTAAACGACCGCATCTTCAAATGAAAACTTGATGTACCGATAGGCAGCATCTATCTCCTTTTTCTCAAAAAAAAACCGCGCCAGTCGCGTTAATGAAATATTGTCCTTGATGGATCCCCGAATGTCGGAAATGGCTGAATACGCCAGATATTTTTTTTGAAGCTCCACCTGGCCCATTTTCTCATAGATTAAGGAGCGTTGAAATGTAGCCAGTGAATAAGTCCTGGTTCCCGATATGGTTTTTGTCAGTCGTAAATCGTTTACTGCCAAAGCCTTTTCAAATTGACTGTTGTTGCAAAGCTGATCTTCTTCCATCTCCAAAAATTTTTCAGAATCATGCGATAAAATTTGAAGCAGGGAATCCTTGTAAGCCATTCTTAATGTCTTATATCTTTTGATGTTTTCATTTGCCGGATTGTAAAAGATCAGTTCGGAACAAACTTTGTAATGAATGGTATAAAAATCAACCAACAATGCTTTCGAAAGCTGCTTGCTTTCTATTTCATTTAAAATATCGACCGATTCCAGATAGCGTCCGGATGAAGCTGAAATGCGTGCGAGATTGATTCGGCACTCGTTCATTAATGGGAGACTTTGCAAAGACTTTGCAATCAATAAATTTCGATCCATGTATAGCATCGCCGAATCAAACTTCAACGCTTCATACTCCTCAATTAACTGATTGTTGATGGAATAAATTTGCTCTAAAGTCAGGTTTTTCTGATGAAGATAACCCTTCAGCGTATCTATTTTAGACTCTTTGGCAGCTTCATAGTGGGGTCGCTCCGACATGGTTTGATCGAGTACCTGTAAAAGCGAGTCCACTTCGTTTGACGCAAAAGCCAACGTAAAGAACAAACAACTTACAAGTAGAACGATGCACTTTTTCATGGATAATCATTTTTTCATTACCGAATGATACTAACCTTTTGACGGAGAATAGTTTTTTTTCCTGCATCGACCTTTATACAATACAAGCCGCTTTTCAAGCTTGAATTGGACATGCTGGCCAAGCCGTTTGATGTGCTCAGAGTTTGTTTTTCGAGAAGCATACCAGAAAGGCTATACACTTCGACATCGATCTTGTTTTCTCCAGGACAAAGAAAACTAAACTCCTGATTACCAACAAATATTTCTGCCAAAGCCTCTTTTTTCTGCAAATGAACAGCTGCGCTTAAATCGACTGTTCCGACCACCAAACCTCTTACAGTTGTTTTAGTAAAACCCGGACCAATCCATTTTAAAGAGAACGTTTCTGTGACCTGCCCCTCGAAAAAATCAAAAGTAAAAGGATGATAACCGGCACGGAGTCTCATTTTTCCTGAAGTTTCAGGATTGCATTGATTAGCCACAATTTCAGCACCATCAATCAAAAAACGGCTTCCATCGTCCGAAGTCAGGTAAAACGTATATTCACCATCAGTTGGTGCTTTTATATAACCTGAAAAATGAATGCCAAAATTATCAGTGATACGTCCAGGTATCGACAAACTGAGCATACTAATTTCTCCTGATTTAACAGGTACCAGAGTGCTAAAATCAGGTACTGAGCCCCATATACCTTCGTAATAACTATAATTAACCACACTCCGAAGATCTTTAAGGGCTACCGCTTTATGAGTAAATAAAAATTCAATTTCATGGGGTTCGGTAATACCTAAGAAAGTATATTTAGCAAGGGGGCCTTGTGAAACACCATCCACCAGGCAATCTTCTACTTCAAACCCTGCCTTGGGAGTGGCAACATAAACTTGATTGACATTTTGAGTAAAATCTCTGATTCCGAACGGAGTAACCTGACCACCGTTCGAGCGACGGGAACTAATGCGGACATCGTTTGCATTTAAACTCCCATACGTAACCGACATTGTATCACTGACCGCTCCGATATTACGTAACTGAAATCCAGAATAAGCTGTATTCCACCATTTTGAATATAAAATAGTTAAATTACTGCTGACTCCTGCTTTAAAATAATCAGATGCATCTCCAATATTAGCACCACTTTCCAGTTGATACCGGCCATCAGCTTGAACAACAGAAACTTTGTAATGTTTAAGTTCAGTACGCTGCTGATTGGTATTTCCAGAAATTAAACTATCAATATGCCATACCAGAACACCTTCACCAGGCATATCCACATTTCTGAACGGCTTTTTTCGGGCTTCAACAATATACATTTCGCCCTTTCTGTCAGGATTCCTGTAAACATAGGTATTCCAACTATTGGCTATGATTTTCAAAGTTGTATCGTTTGGAAAATGATTGAGGGCTATCATGTCGTTCCAACCGGACAGATAACGAAAGTACGGATTGGGGGGCATGGGATTACCGCTTGGAGCGCCTGAATTGTCTGAATTTCCGGCAGCCATCAGGTCAAATTTACCACAACCACTGGAACCACCGTTGCTGCCATCCGTATCATAGGTGTCCGGCCAGCCAAAAAGCATATGCCCTTGCTCGTGACAAATACCACCCAGATGCATTTCGCTGGTACCCAGTTCTGAAATCTGGTATGAAGAGGTATTTACTCCATCAAACGTGCGGTAATGACCACTGGAATGACCCCAAAGACCACTGGCTCCAGAATTTCCCACAAACTGAAAACTGAGTGCCTTTATGTTCTTATTTCCATCCACCGTCAATTTGGAAAAATCAAAACCTCTTGATTCCACCCAGTTTAAGGCTGAATCCAAAAGTTCATGGGTATGACCGCCACCCTCGGTATCGTAATAGGCAAAAGTCTTTGGAGCCTTATAATAAGCTGTAACAGTAGTATGCACATTCACCCGGTTTTGCGAAACTGCTGCCCAATAATCATGTATGGAACCATTGTCGTGGTATTTTGAGTAACCCACCTGGTTGAAAAAACTATCCACTGCCAGCTGAGAGAAATACGCCTTTCTGTCGGCAAACGCTATCAGAATCACCAGGGCCTCTATTTTCCCGGTACTGATACCACTGGCTTTCAGAGGTCCGCTAACTTTGAAATCAGCTTTTTCCGGATTGGCTCCTTTAACTGCCAAACACAGTAACACTAAGAATATAATGCAAAAGGAAGATCGGTTTTTCATGTGTTTTAAGTAAAAGATGTCCGTTTCTGTAAATTTAATCTAAAGTGCGACAAAGCTAAATAAAAATCATTATTTATGCTTGAGAATTCAGGAATGTTTGCCCGAATTATGTACTTTTGCATCAAATACTTCCCCCAAAAGCCTATGAACGAACGCGTCTTGATGATTGAGCAAGCCGACCCTGTCCTTTTACACGGGGTCAACAACTGCAACATTCAATTAATTAAAGCTTTATATCCTAAACTTAGAATCACCGCACGCGGAAATGTCATAAAGATTCTGGGAGAAGAAGCCGACATGGATACATTTGAACTGGCATTAAGCGCCCTTGAAAAGTATTGTGCAGACTACAACACGCTTTCGGAAGAAACCATCCGCGACATTGTAAAAGGCGTTGCACCGCTTGAAATTAAACAGGACAATCTGATTTTGCACGGTTCGAGTGGAAAAACCATTCTGGCCAGAACCGAGAATCAGCAAAAACTGGTGAAAGCTTACGACACCAACGATATGATTTTAGCCATTGGTCCTGCCGGTTCCGGTAAAACCTATACGGCCATTGCTTTGGCAGTCAGAGCGCTAAAAAACCGGGAGGTAAAAAAAATCATCCTCTGTCGCCCAGCCGTCGAAGCCGGAGAAAAACTAGGTTTCCTGCCAGGTGACATGAAAGAAAAAATTGATCCCTATCTGCAACCACTTTACGACGCCTTGGAAGACATGCTTCCTCCCAACAAGCTCAAAGAGTATATGGAAAACAAAATCATCCAGATAGCTCCGTTGGCTTTTATGCGTGGACGCACACTTAACGATGCGGTTATTATTCTGGACGAAGCTCAAAACACCACCACCGCACAAATAAAGATGTTTCTGACCCGCCTGGGCGTCAATGCCAAAATGATCATCACCGGCGACATCACTCAGATTGATTTACCGGCCAATGCCACATCAGGTTTGATTCAGGCCATGCAGATTTTACGCAACGTCAAAGGCATAGCCAAAATCGAGTTCGACAAAAAGGACATTGTTCGTCACAAACTGGTACAACGCATCGTAGAAGCATACGAAAAACACCAGGAAGAACGAGAGGATTTGCGTCGTGAAATTAAGAATAACGATAAATAAACCAGTGCCGGATTCCATAAGGACTTCGGACATATAAAAAACCCAAAATATGAAACAAGCTCTGACCAGAACCGACTTTAATTTTCCCGGACAAAAGTCCGTTTATCATGGTAAAGTGCGCGACGTTTACAACATCAACGACGAACTGTTGGTGATGGTAGTCAGCGACCGCATCTCTGCTTTTGATGTGATTCTGCCCCAAGGTATTCCTTACAAAGGTCAGGTGTTGAACCAAATTGCAGCCAAGTTTCTGGATGCAACCCAGGACATAGTGAAAAACTGGAAAATCGCCACCCCCGACCCTATGGTTACCGTAGGTATTAAATGCATACCCTACGAAGTGGAAATGGTGATCCGCGGTTACCTGACCGGTCACGCATGGCGCGAATACAGCGAAGGCAAACGCAACCTTTGCGGAGTAGCAATGCCTGATGGCATGATTGAAAACCAGAAGTTTGAAACACCCATCATCACTCCTACCACCAAAGCCTACGAAGGCCACGACGAAGACATTTCCAAAGAAGAAATCATCGCTCAGGGCATCGTTAATAAAGAAGAATACGAACAACTGGAAAAATATACCCAGGCTGTTTTTCAACGTGGAACTGAAATTGCAGCATCCATGGGCCTGATTTTGGTAGATACCAAATACGAATTTGGTCAAAAAGACGGAGAAATCATCCTGATGGACGAAATCCATACACCAGACTCTTCCCGCTATTTTTATTCAGAAGGCTACAAAGAAAAACTGGCTAAAAACGAACCACAGAAACAACTTTCCAAAGAATTCGTCCGTCAATGGCTCATCGAAAACGGTTTCCAGGGAAAAGAAGGCCAAACAGTACCGGAAATGACTCCTGAATACTGTCAAAGCGTATCCGAACGGTACATCGAACTGTACGAAAAAATTGTCGGGGAAAAATTCATCAAGGCAGACCTTGACAATCTCACTACGCGCATAGAAAAGAACGTAACGGCTTTTCTGACAAAATAATACCGTAAAATCTTAAGGTTTTTCCAACATTAAGTCCCTGTTGCCTCCAAGCTACAGGGACTTATTTGTAAAAAATGCCTATCTTTGCAAATCTAAAAAATTGAGCTATCTATGAGCGACCAAAGGTATATGATGCGCGGCGTTTCAGCATCGAAAGAAGACGTACACAATGCCATCAAAAACATTGACAAAGGACTGTATCCCAAGGCTTTTTGCAAAATAATTCCCGATATTTTAGGCGGAGACCCAGACTATTGCAACATCATGCACGCAGACGGTGCAGGCACCAAATCTTCGCTGGCTTACCTCTATTGGAAAGAAACAGGCGATTTATCTGTGTGGAAAGGTATAGCACAGGATGCACTCATTATGAACATTGACGACCTGCTATGCGTGGGAGCCGTAGACAATATATTAGTTTCCTCCACCATAGGCCGTAACAAATTGCGGATTCCAGGTGAAGTCCTTTCAGCCATCATCAACGGCACGGACGAATTGCTGGCCGAATTGCGCGAAATGGGCGTTGGTGTCTATTCAACCGGTGGTGAAACAGCCGATGTAGGCGACCTTGTTCGCACCATCATCGTAGACAGTACCGTTACCTGCCGGATGAAACGCAGCGACGTTATCGACAACGCCAACATCAGTGACGGAGACGTTATTGTCGCACTGGCTTCCTATGGACAAGCCACCTACGAAAAAGAATACAACGGCGGCATGGGCAGCAACGGTTTAACATCTGCCAGACACGACGTCTTTTCAAAATACCTTGCCGAAAAATACCCGGAGAGTTTTGACGCAGGAGTTCCCGAAGATTTAGTTTATTCAGGAGGAAAAAAACTGACAGATTCTGTAGAAGGAAGTCCGCTCAATGCAGGTAAACTAGTACTATCTCCCACCCGCACCTACGCACCTTTTGTCAAAAGATTGCTGGATGCGATGAGAAAAGAAATACATGGTATGGTGCATTGCTCAGGCGGTGCACAAACCAAAATTTTACATTTCGTTGAAAATCTGCACATTATTAAGAATGACCTTTTCCCTGTCCCCCCCTTGTTCAAATTAATTCAGGAACAATCAGGCACAGACTGGCAGGAAATGTACAAAGTATTCAATATGGGTCACCGTCTGGAAGTTTATCTGGCACCAGAAAATGCCTCCAAAGTGATAGAAATTTCAGAAAGTTTGGGTATTGAAGCAAAAATTATCGGCAGAGTCGAAACATCAGACAAAGCATGCCTCACCATCGAAAGCGAATTCGGCACATTCAACTATTAAAAGAAGCTTCAGCTCAACCAAAACCAATTTATGGCAGAAAGTACATTACTCGAAAAATTAGAAGGACTTCAACACCGTTTTATGGAAGTTTCAACCCTGATCACCGACCCATCCGTGATTGGAGATATGAAGCGCTATGTAAAATTGAACAAAGAATACCGGGATCTGGAAAAGATTACTGCAGCCCAAAAAGAATACAGAGGATTGCTTCAAAACATCGACGATGCCAAAGATTTGCTGGATAACGAAAAGGATCCGGAATTACGCGAAATGGCCAAGGAAGAGCTTGATTTGAGTCAAAAAAGATTACCCTCTTTGGAAGAAGAAATAAAAATACTATTGGTTCCTGCCGATCCCGAAGATGCAAAAAATGCCATCGTCGAAATCCGCGGCGGAACAGGTGGAGACGAAGCCGCCATCTTTGCAGGCGACCTTTTCCGAATGTACGCCAAATACTGCGAAAACAAAGGCTGGAGAGTTGAAGTGACCTCCACCAGTGAAGGTACTTCAGGAGGCTTCAAGGAAATAATCTTCACCGTTAGCGGAGAAAACGTTTACGGCACCTTGAAATACGAATCCGGCGTTCACCGCGTACAACGTGTACCAGCCACCGAAACTCAGGGACGCGTTCACACCTCTGCCGCAACCGTGGCCGTTTTACCAGAAATTGATGAATTTGAGATTGATGTTAAAGAATCGGATATCCGTGTGGATACATTCTGCTCCTCAGGTGCAGGCGGTCAATCCGTAAACACCACCTACTCCGCCATCCGACTGGTTCACATTCCTTCCGGTATTTCCGTACAATGCCAGGATGAAAAGTCCCAACATAAGAATAAGGAAAAAGCCATGATCGAATTGCGATCGCGCATCTATAATATTGAACATCAAAAATACCTGGATGAAATTGGTGCCAAACGCAAAACAATGGTTTCCACCGGAGACCGTTCAGCTAAGATTCGCACCTACAATTACCCACAAGGCCGTATCACCGATCACCGCATCAATTTCACCATCTACAACTTAACCGCTTATATGGGCGGGGATATACAATCGGTACTGGATCAGCTGATTATTGCTGAAAATGCAGAACGATTAAAAGAAAGCGAATTATAAAAAAATATAGGACATACATCCGATGTCTCCCACAACAAAAATTTTGAAACCATGAATAAACAGGAACTTTTTGAACAGATCATGCAAAAGAAATCATTCTTATGCGTCGGATTGGACACCGATTTGGAAAAAATACCTGCACATCTTTTGAACGATGAAGATCCCATTTTCAGCTTCAACAAAGCCATTATCGACGCAACAGCCGATTTTTGCGTAGCATATAAGCCCAATTTAGCTTTCTACGAATGCATGGGTGTCAAAGGCTGGATTGCCCTCGAAAAAACAGTCCGTTACATTCGTGAAAAATACCCGGAACAGTTCCTTATAGCCGATGCCAAACGGGGCGATATCGGAAATACGTCAGAAATGTATGCCAAAAGCTTCTTTGAAGACCTTCCATTTGATTCCGTCACAGTTGCTCCTTATATGGGAGAAGACAGTGTAAAACCATTTCTGAGTTATGACAAAAAATGGGTTATTTTATTGGCTTTAACCTCCAACAAAGGATCCAAAGACTTTCAGCTCACAACAGACAGTCAGGGAGAAAGACTTTTTGAAAAAGTATTGAGAAAATCGGGAGAATGGGCTACAGACGAACAGATGATGTACGTGGTTGGAGCCACACAAGGCACTATGTTTGAAGACATCCGTAAAATAGTGCCCAATCATTTTCTATTAGTCCCCGGCGTTGGGGCACAAGGTGGAAGCTTGGCCGACGTTGTAAAATATGGTATGAACAAACAATGTGGCTTGCTGGTTAATTCTTCCCGTCAGATTCTGTATGCAAGCAAAGGCGAAAATTTTGCAAGCAAGGCACAGGAAGAAGCTCAAAAAGTGCAGGAAGAAATGGCCGGATTTTTGTCCAAACTAAACTAACGTGGAGAAACGCAAAATCATCAACGATCCCGTTTTCGGCTTCATCAATCTTCCTACCGGATTTTTGAATGAGGTCTTTCAACACCGCTACCTGCAACGCCTGACACACATCAAGCAACTGGGCATGTCTTCTTTAGTCTACCCGGGTGCACAACACACCAGATGGCAGCATACGATGGGCGCGATGTATCTGATGACAGAAGCCATTCAACATTTACGTTACAAGGGAGTTGACATCACGGATGAAGAAGTCGAAGGAGTGACTGCCGCCATTCTGCTTCACGATATTGGTCACGGACCTTTTTCCCACGTTCTGGAAGACACTATTATTCATGGCATATCCCACGAAGATATTTCCCTGATGATGATGGAAAAAATGAACCAGGAATTTGAAGGAAAATTAGATATGGGAATCCGTATTTTTAAGGATGAATACCCCAAGAAATTTTTACATCAGCTGGTTTCCGGCAATTTAGATATGGACAGGTTGGATTACCTGCGTAGAGATAGTTTTTTTTCGGGTGTAACCGAAGGGAATATCGGCTCAGCCAGAATCATTAAAATGCTTCATGTGCAGGAAGACCGATTGGTCGTAGAAGCCAAAGGCATCTATTCCATCGAGAACTTCCTACTTTCCAGACGCTTAATGTATTGGCAGGTTTATTTGCACAAAACCTCACTGGCTGCCGAAAAAATGCTTCAAAACCTATTGAACAGAGCCAGGGAATTAAAAGCTAAAGGAATCAGCGTTGAATCTTCGGAAGCTCTCAACTATTTTCTTTCAGACAAACAAAAACCAGGTGTCATGAACGACGAATCGCTCCATTTTTTTGAGCAACTTGATGATACTGATATTTGGTCTGCACTGAAAATTTGGCAAAATCACAATGATTTCGTACTTTCAACGCTCAGTAACGGTTTGCTTCAACGCAAACTGTTTAAAATTGAAATGAGCAACGATGCTCCGACTGAAAAACGACAGGCTGAAATCCTGGAAAAGATTGCTTCTAACTGTAGTATATCCACGCATGAAGCCAGCTATTTAACGTCTTTAAGTATCGTTTCGTCAAATATGTACAGCGAAAAAGACGACCGTATTGACATTTTATACAACAATGGAGACATCAGACCGATCACAAATGCATCTGATATGTTAAATCTTGATTTGTTGTCCAGGGAAGTCCAGAAGCAGATTTACTGCTATTTTAGGTTTCCCTGAAGCATGAATTAGAATGATTTTGAAAGGCTTCCCTCAATTTTTGAGGAATAATAACGATTATTTTGTATTTTTGCGCAAATTTTTTTTGACAAATGGAATATACAGCAAAACAGCTTGCTTCATACTTATCTGGTGAAATTGAAGGTAACCCCGATGTTACCGTAAACAATATATCCAAGATTGAAGAAGGAGAACCGGAAACACTTACTTTTCTGGCCAATCCAAAGTATGAACCCTTTATTTATACGACAAAGGCAAGCATTATTCTTGTAAACAAAGATTTTAAACCTGAATTCCCCATCGAAGCGACACTGATACGGGTTGAAGATTCGTATCAATGTCTGGCTAAACTTTTAACACTGGTCAGTCAGGCTAAAAGCCGGAAAACGGGTATAAGTTCACCTGTTGCTATTGAACCATCTGCCACTTTGGGAGAAAATATTTATGTCGGAAGTTTTGCCTGTATTGGTAAAAGCAGTAAAATCGGCAACGAGACACAAATTTACCCCCATGTTTTTATTGGAGATAATGTGAAGGTCGGTTCCAATTGTATTCTTTATCCGGGTGTAAAAATTTACGACGATTGCATTATTGGAAACAACTGCATATTACAGGCAGGAGCCATAATTGGTGGTGACGGTTTTGGCTTTGCCCCGAAAGGATCCGGTGATTATCAAAAAATACCTCAAATCGGAAATGTCATCATAGAAGATGATGTGGAAATTGGAGCGAATACCACGGTAGACCGCGCAACCATGGGATCCACCATCGTGCGTCACGGTGTTAAACTGGACAATATGATACAGGTGGCACACAACGTTGAAATTGGAGAAAACACCGTTATTGCAGCTCAAACAGGCATTTCCGGATCAACCAAAGTCGGGAAAAACTGTATGATTGGCGGTCAGGTAGGATTTGCCGGACATATACATATTGCTGACGGCACTCAGATTGGAGCTCAATCTGGAATAGGACACGATTTAACAGACAATTCAACTCCTTTTCTGGGAACACCGGCTATACCTGTTAAGCAATTTGCCAGGGCATATGTCGTATATAAAAAACTACCTGACCTATCTATAGAGGTCGGAAAGCTTCGCAAAGAAATTGAAGAATTAAAGAAAATAAAAACAATTAGTTCCAAATAATGGCAAATCAACTCACCCTAAAAAAAGATTTTTCTGTTTCAGGAAAAGGATTGCATACTGGACTTTACATTACAGCCCGTTTTTGTCCTGCAGAACCTAATACCGGATATCGTTTCATTCGAACCGACCTCGAGGAAAAACCTGTTATTGAAGCATTCGCCGATAACGTTCAACATACAGAACGTGGTACCGTTTTAAGTAAAAACGGAGTACATGTAAGCACCATCGAACATGCACTTGCAGCCTTGTATGCAGCCGAAATAGACAATTGCCTCATTGAGATAGACGGACCTGAAATGCCAATTCTGGATGGAAGTGCCATCGAGTTTGTTAAAGCAATCGAAGAAGCTGGTTTAGAGCAACAAGTATATGACAAACAATATTATGTAGTTCGCAACAGAGTCGAAGTCAGTGACCCGGAAACAGGAGCATCTCTGATAATACTGCCCTATGACGGTTTTAGCATCACCACTTTGGTTAGTTACGACTCAACCATTTTGAGCAATCAATTTGCACGTTTAAATGAACTTTCCGATTTCGGCAAGGAAATTGCAGATTGCCGAACATTCGTTTTTGTCCGCGAAGTTGAATTACTGCTGAAACACAATCTCATTAAGGGCGGTGACCTTGACAATGCCCTGGTTATTTACGACCAGGAAATTCCACAGGAAAAACTCGACAGCATAGCAGATGCCATGAATATTCCTCATAAGTTGGTGAATAAACTGGGCTACATCAATAACAAACCCATTTTATACGACAACGAACCAGCCCGTCATAAATTGATGGATTTGGTTGGCGATATAGCACTCATTGGAAAACCATTAAAAGGACACATCATCGCCACTCGTCCAGGCCATAAGATAAATAATCAACTGGCCCGTTTGATTCGCAAAGAATTAAAGAAACAAGATGTTCAGGCTCCGGTTTATTACCCTGAAATGGTTCCTATCTTTGACAACCAACGCATCAAGCAATTATTGCCACACCGCTGGCCCATTCAAATGGTGGATAAAATCATTGAACTGAGCGACCGTCACATCGTTGGTATTAAAAATGTTACTGGTAATGAAGAGATTTTCATGGGTCACTTTCCAGACGAACCTATAATGCCAGGTGTTATGCAAATAGAAGCCATGGCACAAACCGGTGGCTTACTCATTCTAAAGTCTGTGGAACATCCAGAAAAATATTCCACCTATTTCATGAAAATTGACAATGTTAAATTTCGACACAAAGTAGTACCGGGAGACACATTGATTTTCAGACTTGATCTGATGTCAGAAATTCGCCGTGGTATTGTAAGTATGAAAGGTTATGCATTCGTAGGTGACAAAATTGTTACTGAGGCCGAATTTATGGCTCAGATTATTAAAAATAAGTAATTTTTTTGAACAAAGGCCGGAGTACCCGGTAAATATAAAAAGTATGAAACAACCTTTGGCTTATATACATCCTGATGCTAAAATAGCACCAAACGTAGTAATTGAACCTTTCGTTACTATTGATAAGAATGTCATTATCGGAGAAGGAACCAGGATTGCCTCCAACGTCACCATATTGGAAGGAACCAGAATTGGCAAGAATTGTGTCGTTTTTCCCGGAGCAGTCTTAGGAGCAGTTCCACAAGATTTAAAATTTGCCGGAGAAGATACTACTGTTGAAATCGGCGACAACACAACTATACGTGAATATGTAACCATCAATAGAGGCACTTCTGCGAAAGGCAAAACAGTGGTTGGCAACAACTGCCTGGTCATGGCTTATTGTCACATTGCTCACGATTGTGTGGTAGGAAACAACGTCATCATGTCCAACAGCACACAATTGGCCGGTGAAGTTGTAGTGGATGATTTTGCCATAATCGGTGGCGGTACTTTAGTACATCAATTTTCGCACATCGGTTCTCACACCATGATTCAAGGTGGTTCAAAAATAAACAAGGATGTTCCACCATTTATCAAAGCAGCCCGCGAACCTATTGCATACTGTGGTATCAATTCAATCGGCTTGCGAAGAAGGAATTATTCTAACGAGCAGATTCGGGATATTCAGGAAGTTTACCGGTATCTTTATCAATCAGGACTTAACAACAGCGATGCCATTGAACGCATTGAAGCTGAACTTCCTGCCACGAAAGAACGCGACGAAATCATCCTGTTTGTCAAAAACACTCCACGCGGAATTATTAAAGGTTATTTTTAATTAAAAACATCAGAATTTTTATGGTTTACAAGTTTCGGATCCTATCGGATGAGGTTGACAATTTTACCCGTGAAATTGCAATCAGTTCAGAGGCAAGCTTCTTGGATTTACACAATGCTATTTTGGATAGCGTTGGCTATACCAGTGATCAAATGACATCCTTCTTTCTATGCAACGATGAATGGGAAAAGGAAACAGAAGTTACTCTGATTGAAATGGACAGCAGCCCCGAAGTGGACAGCTGGATCATGGAAAGTACCAAACTGAATGAACTTATTGAAGACGAAGGCCAAAAACTTCTATATATATTTGATTATCTGTCAGAAAGAGCCTTCTTTATTGAAGTGTATCAGTTTGTTCCCGGCAAAGATTTAACAAAAGCTAAATGCCTTTTAACGGAAGGGGACGCACCCTTACAAACATCAGAAATTGAAGACCCCATTGCGGTAGTAACGACCTCCAAACTTGTTTTGGACGAAGACTTCTATGGAGATCAGGACTTTGATATAGAAGAACTGGACGTTGACGGATTCACCGGTCTGGATGAAGAGATCGTTGATCCTGCTTCCTTCAGCAATGAACTTTAAAAGTATTTTCAATAAATGACCGGATTGGTTTAAGAATGAAAACCCTCGTGGTACTGACCGGACCTACCGGCGTAGGAAAAACAGAACTCAGCCTTCGCATAGCCGAAGCGCTGGGTTCTCCTGTTTTATCCTGTGACTCCCGCCAACTCTTTCGGGAGTTGCCCATCGGCACAGCTGCACCCAGTGAGGAACAGCTGCAAAGAGTCAAACATTATTTTATTGGAACCCATTCCATTCACGACTATTACAGTGCTGCCAAATTTGAAACAGACGTTCTTGATTTGCTGGAAAACGAGCTCTTCCTCAAACAGGATACCATCGTAATGACAGGCGGATCCATGATGTACATTGACGCTGCTTGTAAAGGGATAGACGATATGCCAAACATTGATAAACACGTACGTCAAAATCTAATGGATCGCTTTCAAAAGGAAGGTCTGGAACCCATTTTAGCTCAGCTCAAAGATTTAGATCCTGAATATCATGCCCAGGTGGATCAAAAGAACTACAAGCGCGTGATACATGGATTGGAAGTATGCCTGATGACAGGTAAAACTTTTTCGTCCTTTCGGCAAAATTCAACCAAAAAACGTTCTTTCAACATGGTGAAAATTTGCCTGAACCGCGACAGGACAGAGCTCTATCAGAGAATTGACCAACGGGTTTTGGAAATGATGCAACAGGGTTTGCTGGAAGAAGCGCGCAGCCTCTACCCTTTCCGTACATTAAACGCTCTAAATACAGTTGGCTACAAAGAACTTTTCGACCATTTTGACGGTACGCTGACTTTAGACGAAGCCATCGTACGCATTCAATTCAATACCCACAAATACGCCAGGAAACAACTCACCTGGTTTCGAAAAGATACGGACTATCAATGGTTTCATCCTGAAAACATTACAGAAATAGGCCAATACCTGCAAACGAAATGCTCCAATACTTTTAACCTTAATTTTTAAGGGTTAAAATAACCTTTATCACTGCTTTTCTGTAAAGATACCTCTTGGAAAACTTTTCATTCTAAATTTAAAAGGGTAAATTTGTGCCTATTTTTTATCACATATTTCAACCAACACATATCAACTTATTATTCTTACACTATGGCAGATAGCAAAGAAAAGTTATTTTCGGAATTTCCTCCGGTTTCCACTCAGGAATGGCTGGATAAAGTCACTGTAGACTTAAAAGGGGCAGATTTTGAAAAAAGACTCGTATGGAAAACCAATGAAGGATTCAAAGTAAAACCCTTCTACCGTGCTGAAGATTTAGAGGGATTGAAAACAACCGATTCACTACCGGGTGAATTTCCCTACGTTCGCGGTACAAAAACCAACAACAACTGGTTCGTACGTCAGGATATAGACGTGACAGATCCAAAGAAAGCCAACGAAAAAGCGCTGGAAATTCTGGAAAAAGGAATTACCTCCCTGGGATTCAATTTCTCCGGTAAAGATTTCACCGCCAAATCGATGGAAACCTTACTCAAAGGCATCCAACTAGAATGCATAGAAATCAATTTCCGTAACTGTTATATGGAAGCTGTTAAAATCACCAAACTCTTTGTTGATTATGTGAAAGCCAACAACGTCGCTCCCGAAAAAATAAAAGGCTCCATCAATTTTGACCCTTTCAAACGCATGATGGTAAAAGGTCTCGAAATTGACATCGATCCAAAAGCTACTTTGAAAGAATTGCTTGAAGCTTCTGAAGCTTTACCTAAACTAAAAGTCTTCGGAGCAAACCCATACCTTTTCAACAACGCAGGTGCTTATTGCGCTCAGGAACTCGGATACGGCCTGGCATATGGCAATGAATTCCTGACACTGGCTACAGAAGCAGGATTATCTGCCGAAAAAGTGGCCCGGAAAATCAAGTTCAACTTTGGTGTAGGCACCAATTACTTCATGGAAATCGCTAAATTCAGGGCAGCCCGTCTTTTGTGGTCACAAATCGTAAATGCCTATCTACCAGCAGATGCTTGCAAAGGTGCCTGCAAAATGGACGTACACGCCAACACTTCTCAATGGAATCAAAGTGTGTATGACGCCTATGTAAACCTCCTTCGCAGCCAGACCGAAACGATGTCTGCATCCATTGCCGGTGTTGACTCCATTTCTGTAACTCCATTTGACAACGCTTACAAAGCTTCAGATGATTTTTCAGAAAGACTTTCCCGCAACCAACAATTGTTACTCAAGGAAGAAGCTCATTTCGACAAAGTCGTTGACGCTTCTGCCGGTTCTTATTATATCGAAAACCTGACAGCATCCATCGCCGAACAAGCCTGGAAAATTTTCTTGTCCGTAGACGAAAAAGGCGGTTTCTCAGCAGCGATCAAAGAAGGATACATCCAAAACGAAGTGAATGCATCCAACGAAAAACGCTTGAAAGACATTTCAAGCCGTCGTGAAATTCTTTTGGGCACCAACCAATTCCCTAATTTCAACGAATTCTCCCTGGAAAAAGTGGAAGCAGGCAAACAAGCATGTACCTGTTGCTGCAACACCGAAAAAGGTTCCATCACCACGTTGAAGTTTGACCGTGGAAGTTCTGCTTTTGACACTTTACGTCTGGCAACTGAACAATCCGGTAAACGTCCGAAAGTCTTTATGCTCACCATTGGACATTTAAACATGAGATTGGCCCGTGCTCAATTCTCCGGCAACTTCTTCGGATGTGCCGGATACGAACTGATCGACAATCTGGGTTTTGAAACTCCCGAAGAAGGCGTAAAAGCAGCTCTTGCTGCCAAAGCCGACATCATCGTGATCTGTTCCAGTGATGAAGAATATGCAGAATTGGCTCCCAAAACATTCGAAGCCATCGGTGGAAAATCCATTTTCGTTGTTGCCGGAGCTCCGGCCTGCACCGAAGATCTCAAAGCCATCGGCATTACCAACTTCATCAACGTCCGCACCAATGTCCTGGAGACATTGCAGGGATTCAACAAGCAATTAGGAATCAATTAAGAGAGTAACTATGAAACCAGATTTCAAAAATATAGATATCAAAAACGCCGGAATCGCTTCGACAGAGCCAAAAGCCTGGGAAAAAGCAAACGGCATTGAAAAAAACTGGAAAACGCCTGAACTGATTGACGTGAAGCCGGTTTATACCAAAGCAGACCTCGAAGGCATGGAACATCTGAACTATGCTGCAGGTATCGCTCCTTTCTTACGTGGACCTTACAGTGTGATGTATGCCATGCGCCCCTGGACAATTCGTCAGTATGCCGGATTCTCCACAGCCGAGGAATCCAACGCCTTTTACCGTCGCAATCTTGCTTCCGGTCAAAAAGGTTTATCCGTTGCTTTTGACCTTCCTACCCACCGTGGATATGATGCAGATCATGAACGTGTGGTTGGTGATGTTGGTAAAGCCGGTGTATCCATTTGTTCGGTAGAAGACATGAAGGTTTTGTTCGATGAAATTCCATTGAACAAAATGTCTGTTTCCATGACCATGAACGGTGCAGTTCTTCCAATTCTTGCCTTTTACATCAACGCAGGTCTGGAACAAGGAGCGAAACTGGAAGAAATGGCAGGTACCATCCAAAACGACATTCTGAAAGAATTCATGGTGCGCAACACCTATATTTATCCTCCGGAATTTTCGATGAAGATTATCGCTGACATTTTCGAATTTACCTCCAAGAAAATGCCTAAGTTCAATTCCATCTCCATCTCAGGTTACCACATGCAGGAAGCCGGAGCAACAGCAGATATTGAATTGGCTTACACCCTTGCTGACGGACTCGAATACCTTCGCGCCGGTGTGAATGCAGGCATGGACATCGATTCCTTTGCACCCCGTTTATCTTTCTTCTGGGCTATCGGTATGAATCACTATATGGAAATCGCCAAAATGCGCGCTGCCCGTATGTTGTGGTCCAAGATCGTTCAGAAATTCAATCCAAAAAATGCCAAATCACTGGCTTTGCGTACCCACTGTCAGACATCCGGCTGGTCACTGACCGAGCAAGATCCTTACAACAACATTGGCCGTACCTGCATTGAAGCCATGGGTGCAGCATTGGGACATACACAGTCTCTTCATACCAACGCGCTTGACGAAGCCATTGCATTGCCGACTGATTTCTCAGCTCGTATTGCCCGTAACACTCAGATTTTCATCCAGGAAGAAACCAACATCTGCAAGGAAGTTGACCCATGGGCAGGTTCATTCTACATTGAATCCCTGACCAACGAACTGGCCGAAAAAGCTTGGGCTTTGATTGAAGAAGTAGAAAAACTGGGAGGTATGGCCAAGGCTATCGAAACCGGTATTCCTAAAATGCGTATTGAAGAAGCTTCAGCTCGCACACAGGCCCGGATTGATTCAGGCAACCAGATCATCGTAGGCGTAAACCGTTACCGTCTGGAAAAAGAAGCCCCCATCGATATCCTTGAAATTGATAATACAGCAGTTCGCGTACAACAAGTGGAACGCCTCAAACAACTGAAAGCAAACCGCAACGAAGCCGATGTGCAAGCCGCATTGGAAGCCATCACCAAGTGTGTGGAATCGAAAGAAGGCAACTTGCTGGAGCTGGCCGTTGAAGCTGCCCGTCTACGTGCAAGCCTCGGTGAAATTTCCTACGCATGCGAAAAAATTGTCGGACGTTATAAAGCTACCATTAGAACCATATCAGGCGTGTATTCATCAGAAACAAAGAACGATGCAGACTTTCAGAAAGCCTGCTCACTGGTTGAACAATTTGCCAAGAAAGAAGGCCGTCAACCTCGTATCATGATTGCAAAAATGGGTCAGGACGGTCATGACCGTGGAGCCAAAGTGGTTGCAACGGGTTATGCCGACTGTGGTTTTGACGTAGATATGGGACCTTTGTTCCAGACTCCTGAAGAATCAGCCAAACAAGCTGTTGAAAATGATGTTAACGTTCTAGGTATTTCTTCACTTGCTGCCGGTCACAAAACATTGGTTCCACAGGTTATTGAGGAGCTGAAGAAACTGGGTCGCGAAGACATCGTTGTTATTGCCGGTGGCGTTATTCCTGCTCAGGATTACGACTACCTGTACAAAGCAGGTGTTGCTGGAATCTTTGGTCCTGGTACTTCCGTTGCAAAAGCGGCTTGTACCATCATGGAAATTCTGCTGGAAGAATAGAAATCATTCAGATGGATCTCATCTGATTTTCGTATACTGTTAAAGGTCTGCCCGAACATAATCGGGCAGACCTTTTTTTTATGCCCTAAATTCAAAACTAGAATTAAGCTTTAATAGTTTTCATAGCATCTAACCTTAATCATTTCTTAATTAACCTTGTATTTCCTTATGATTTATAGGATATTTATCTATAATAAATTTTAATAAATATATTTGTCATCAAGAAAGTTAATATACAGATTAAGACCAATAACGCTTTTGAAATCAGATGACTATTTTTCTTGAAGTATTTTCAACTAAAACAACGGAAGATGGAAAAAGCGAAAAACGAAGAAAACACATTTCAACTTGGTCTATGTATGGCAGGGGCCGTATCCGCTGGAGCCTATACTGCAGGTGTTCTGGACTATCTGATTGAAGCATTGGAGATATGGGACGAAAAAAAAAGGAGTGGTTTCCAGGATAATGTCCCGACTCATAACGTAGTGATTCCCGTTACGGGTGGTGCCTCTGCTGGTGGAATGACCGGCATCATCTTCGCCTCTGCTGTAAACAATCCGATTTTCCCGGTCCGGAAACTGGAAGGAAGCGTCCTCCAGAAACAACCTCAAAATAAGTTTTACCATGCCTGGGTTGATCTGATTCAGGACGATATGTTCCCTGCCATGCTTAAAAACGACGACATCAAAAAAAACGGTGTTGTCACATCACTACTCAACAGTGATTTCATCGATAAAATTGCCGAAAATGTATTCGATGTTGATCCGAAAAAATGGCTCAACCGCAATTTTATTAAAAATGATATGAAAGTTTTCGTTACCCTTTCTAACTTAAAGGGTTTTGAATTCAACGTCGCTTTTAAGGGAGGTTCAACACCGAACAGTCCCTATTACATCACCAGACACAACGATTACGCCTGTTTTATACTGAACAAATCCAGGGATGATTACAACAACGATGGCTGGATTCCGCTGAACTTCAAAACAGGCACCAACGTAGACATAGCTAAAAATGCCGCCATGGCCACCGGTGCCTTTCCTTTAGGCTTAAGAGCCAGAAGGATTACACGGGATGGTCTTTATGTCAATCAGTTAAGCTGGTTAAAAGAAGTGACCAGACTCAACCCTATCCTCGAAGGCGATTACGAATCTCTTTTTGTGGACGGTGGCCTGATCAACAATGAGCCCTTTGACAGAGTTCGTGATTGCCTCATAGACTTAACTGGTGAAAGTAAGAAGGAATACGAATCTTACGAAAAATTTAGAAGCACCGTCCTTATGATAGATCCCTTCCCTTCCGAGTCAGGTCAATTTAAGGATAACGATCAGTTGGGTAATGTAACTGGAAACACGATGACAACCATGATGAATCAATTACGGGACAAACCAACATCTCTGGTGGATGCCATGGATTCAGACAATGCCGGGCAGTTCCTCGTATCTCCCAGTCGCAACCTCAAAGTGGGCAGTGAAATCAAGCACTTACAGGGTTCCAAGGCCATTGCCTGTGGTACTTTGGGAGGCTTTGGCGGTTTCCTTAACAAAGAATTCAGAGTTCACGATTTCTTTTTAGGTCGGGCCAATTGCGAAAAATTCCTGAGAGACTACTTCACCGTACCATTTGATACTACTAACCCAATCTTCCAGAATGGCTATAAGGATATACCCAAAGGTCAATTCGTTTCACAGGTAGATGGAAAGAGACAAATCATTCCCCTATTCACAGAGCGAACAAAAGAACCTTACTTGCCTATTTTTTCCTCTGGTACAAACTGGCCGGTTTTGAAAAACAAGGACATCGAACGCTTTAAACCTCAGTTAAAAGGTCGTACTCAGGCTATATCTTTAAACCTGAGTGAAATTAATATGTTTAAGAAAATACTTATCTGGTTTATTTGCAAAGGATTTCTAAATGGATTTGCTGCTGATAAAATCATCGAAACCATTAAAGCATCCCTAAAGGAATCCGATTTATTAAAATAAGCAGTGTTTTCTACTTACTAAATATCAACCTTTAATTCTTACGTTTATGAATGCATTTATTGGAGAAATCAGGGCTTTTCCCTATACATTCGTTCCGGAAGGGTGGTTACCCTGCGACGGATCGGATGTTGCCATCAACACGTATCAGGCACTTTACGCCGTTATCGGTCAACTTTATAGAACACCCGGTAGTAGCCAAACATTTAAACTTCCCAATATTCAGGGGCGCGTTGTTGTAGGTTGTGACAACAGGGATGGCGATTTTAATACAGTGGGAATAACGGGTGGAAGTATTTCAGTGGCATTGACCAGTCTAAGCCAAATTACACCACACACTTTTGGAATACAAGGTGGAACCAGATCTTTGCATTCGTGAGGTAAATGAATTTATCAACAAATTCATCGATTGTAGATTAATTATCACACATGAAAATCATTAATAAATACATCAATCTTTCAGAACAAGAAAAGTCTCTGCTTGTAGAAGCCGTAATTTTTCTGTTTGCATCAAAGTTACTGTTAACGATGATGCCTTTTCGATGGGCAATCCGGTTTTTAAAGCCAAAAAGTCACTATCAGAATCATGAAATAGACACGAACATTACCTTATTGAAAGTAGCAATAGCCAGAGCGAACAAACTGGCCTATTGGAAAAATAGCTGTCTGGTTCAATCTTTTGCGGCCAGATTGATGTTGCAGCGCAGATCCATACCCTCGGTTTTGTATCTTGGGCTTTCATACCTCAACAGAAAAGAGCTGATAGCGCATGCATGGCTAATCGCTGAGGAAACCTTTATTACCCCAAAGGGAAGAAGCAAGTTTAAGGAAATTTTCAGCATTTAAAAAGACCATCAAATGGGGTATATATTTGGCATAATCAATTTGGAAGGGAAACCCATTCAATGCTCAGATGTGAAAAAATTGAGCAACGCTTATTCTAAAACGGTTTATAACACTATTCCTCCATCGCCGAAAAATTGCCTTTGGGTATGGAAACCGTACACGGTATATGCAAAATTTATTAAAATTCTATCACTTACCTGAAAGAATGGACTATTGGGGCATGAATGCCGAGAAATATGGTATTGACTATAAATACCCATTATTGGACAAGGATTTGCTGGAATTTTGGTTAAGCCTTCCAATTAAATACACGTATCCGCTCACACAATTCCGCTCATTATTCAGGGATGCCATGAAGGGTATACTGGAGGAAGATGTCCGGATGCGAAAGGATAAAGGGGACGATCTTAGAATAACTTTCACCCAACAATTGATGCTGAATGGAACGGATTATATCAAATCCATCTTTTTTGTCACTCATCGGGAATATCTTAAACCTTATTTTGATAAAACAATAGATTTAAACCAACAGAACCAAGGAGTTAAATCGCATTAAAGTCTTAAAAAGTTTTACAACAAAAGTGACATGGCGATTTTTTTTCAGATGCGGCTCATGCTTCTGCCTGAGCCGCATCTAAATGAAATAAGCACAATGAACAGGTGAAATTAGTTTGTTTTATCTAATTTAATACACCCATTTTTTTTACGGTGTCTACACCCCTGCTATTTGTTACTTTTACAATATAATACCCTTTTGGAAGTGACATTTCTGTATCGTAAACAAATGAATTACTGTGAATTTTTCGTCCATCAATAGCAAATACGGCAAAGGTTTTCCTAAAAGGAAAAGAGCTCTTAACATGAATTTTTCCTGCATCAGCCGTTATGGTAATATCTTCACCCTGATTTAAATTTTCAATTGAATTTGGAGCCTCTTTCCGAACCATCATTTGCATATTGGCTAAATCTACACGAATCTCGCACCTGTCTGCTTCGGTAATATTAAATTTGAAATCATTACCACCATTGTTGTAATATTCAAATTCATAAACGATCGGGAATGTTTTACCATATTCTATGGGTTGATCGATCAGGGTGGACACATAACAACTGCCCCATGAACCCTTCGTTTTCAGAAACTTAAACTGGCCGGGCACCACCTTTCCTGACCACGAGTATTTACCTTCCATGATATTGGTTGGAGTCATGATTTCCGGTTCACCGTTTACCCAGCCGCATGGCATGGCATCCCCGGTGATGTAAACATTAGACGGATAATCCACATTTGCATGTACAAATTGTTCAACAGTGATTGTTTCGTCCAGTGTATTAAACTTAATGACATAATAACCGTTACCACTACCGTCAGATGGGATTTCCCATTTGGTATCAGAACCTCCCAAACGCATTTTGGAGGCCTGACTTAAGGGTTGATTTGCTGTCCCCAATGGATGAAATGCAGGATCCCACGATAGGTTTGAAGTTAAAAATTTGATGGATCCACGTTCATCTCCGAAAGTATTGTACTTCAAAAATCCCCGGTAATAAAATACAAACGGGTTAGTTGGATCTTTTTCGAGTTCACGGGCGTCTGGAAGCAACCAATTTGGATCATGCGAATTTACCGGACCCCCTATCAGATAGATGTGTTGGTAGGGGATCACTTTTTCGACTACAATCTTGGGAGCACTACCATCTGTCAAGGAAATTCGAAATAAATTGGTCAGATTCAGATATTTCATGCAAAAACCTGCCTGCGACTCGTCCATTTGATTTTCCATACCTACCTGTTGATCGAAAGGATCAGTCAATCCACACGCCGGCACATAAAAATTCGTTCCATCAGTGACTTTAAAGCTTTTATTTGTAAGCTTTCCAACATAGCTGTATACGTTTGCATTTGTTGGATCCTGTTTGAGTAATAAAGTATCTTTCACCAGTGCATCACCGATGATACTCCATGATTTAGCATTTGATGTAAACACACAGCAGGCTACAATCAAACATACTAGTATTCTTTTCATTCTGATTTTTGTTTTAATTGTTTTTAATCACCACACTAACCGGCATTTCACTGTAAGACCTATTGATCACATCAACACGAATGATACGTTTGTTCGAATCATAAGTAAATGGAACGTCGGCTCCATTGACTTTCACGCTGATCGGGTTGTTTTTGTCCAGCATTTCGAAACGGAATGAACGGGTTAATGGCATACCGGTAAACGAGCCAGTGCGGGGGTTCACAGTGTATGTACTGATATCATTTACAGTGGATTGAGTAACCTTTGTAAAGGTAAAACTTCCACTCTCGTAGTTGTTATTGTTGTTCTCATCTTCGTAGAGCGAAAACTCGCCTTGTGCACCTGGTGCAAACTGAAAGATAAGCGTGTCTGGACGATTATTCAGATGCATAACAGGTGTGAATAGCGGTATAACAGCACCCTCGCGGTAATAGTAAGGAATCTGTTCGCGGGTAAATGGACGTGTGACAATCTGATTTCCATCCAGTAGAGTACCTGTTGCGACTTCATACCATTTTCCTTCCGGCAACCAAACAGCTTGGTCAACAGTTGCATTTCCATTGTCCGACTTACAAATCGGAGCAACCAGCATGTCATTGCCAAACAGGTATTCACCTTCAAACGTGTAAGCTTCGTCAGCTTCCGGATAATCGTAATACATGGGGCGGCATAAAGAAATACCTGTATCGTATGCATAACGGGCATAGGTGTAGATGTAAGGAATAAGTGCATACCGAAGTTCAATGGCCTGACGCATCAATGGAAAGTTATCGTATTTCCAGATACGACGTTCGATATTGGAAGCATTAGTCGCATGAGTTCTCAAAATTGGAGAAAAAACACCATACTGAATCCAGCGCAAATATAATTCAGGATTATTTGCACCGGGTTGCTGGTGACCTCCAATATCGTGACTCCAATAACCATAACCTACATTCGATGCAGTAGCTGTAAAATAGGGTTGAAAACCCAGTGATGGAAAAGTAGCATACGAATCGCCTGAGAAACCAATCTGGTAACGGTGATTTCCAAGACCTCCCCAACGATGGAAAATCATTGGCCGATCTTTTCCCTGTAGTTTCTTATCATTGAAAAACACGTGGTTCAACCAAAAAGTATTACCTAGTTTAGGTTCGTTTTTAGCTAACATCCATTGCTGCCAGTCAAGCCACCAAAAGTCGATTCCCATATCTTCCAGCGGACGCAGTACGTCCTTAAAAAATTTATTGTAGAAATTTTTATTTTCGATGTTCCAGGGTATGGTTTGAGTGGCAGGTAAACCAAGATCTGCGGCTAATTCCGTAAAATTATCTTCGTACTTTCCTACTCCATCGGCCGGATGCAGGTTGAGCGTTGTTTTCAGATTCTGCTCATGAAGCCAGTTTATAAACTCCTGCGGTTTTGGAAACAGTGCCTTGTTCCAGGACCAGCCAGTCCATTGAGTCTGGTCCGTGCGGTTATTGTATCCGTCTTTGTGCCAGTCCATATCAATAACCAGGACATCCATTGGGATGTTATTTGTCTTAATCTCAGTCACAATATCCCGCATATCCTGCTCGGTATATCGTTGATATTTCGAATACCAGTACCCAAACACATACATGGGTGGAACCGGGATTTTACCTGCAATAAGCGTAAAATCATGCAGTGCTTTTTTGTACTCGTGCCCGTAGCCCATAAAGTACATATCGAGCGATGCAGGATCCTGGCGTTGAGCCACCCAGTCCACTCCATCACTATTGTCAAACATCAGACTGTAGCTTCCATCATTCCGGGCTTTTTGCTCATCAATGACAGCCCAACCTGAACGTGAAATCAGTCCATCTTCCAGCCACGACCGTACATCACCCTCCGCATTATCGAGCGTACGGGTAGTACCTTTTAGGTTGTAAGGATCTTTTTTATTGGGATACCAGGTCTCATTTTCGCCGTTCACTTTCATGGTGATCTGCAAATTGGGACTGCAAGGATCGTTGTTTACCGGATTGCTCCCGACTTTATACCTCAAGGTAAGTTTGTCGGTGGTTATAGTCAAATACCCATCTTGTTCTGAGGTTGTAAACTGGGGTACTGGCAGGTTGCGGTTAAGCACCACAAAAGAGGCTCTGTCTTCAAACTTTTTGAGTGTACTACGTTCCATACGGATGATCTCCGGTGTAAGCACTGTAAAACGCATATACCCTGACGCCACAATGGCCGACGGATTTGCAACCGGGTTATTGGTAACTGCCTGCATGGAAAATACGCAGGCTATCAAAAAAAACAATGTAACTAATTTCTTCATTTTTTATCCGAATTAACTAATAAAGTACGGTACAAGACTGATCATGTACCGTACTTCAGATTGATTGATTTATTGTCCTATTTTAAAACACTAACCTTCTGAGTAAATAAAAGAGCACCTTCTGCACTAACTTTCACAATATATAAACCTTTGGGTAAATTAATTGTGACATCTTGTATAAATGATTTTTTGGCAACTACACGTCCATCTACACTGTAAATATAAACGGTTTCAAGTGTTTCTTTATCAGATTTAACCTGAATACGCCCATCTACAGCAAAAGCTTTAATAGTCAATTGATTATCAACAATAGTTGTTGGAACTTCTGGATAAAACGTTGCATGGATGGTATCCTGCAAAGCATCAAGATTGATGACATATCGACCTTGCTTATCAGCATCAATAGACCACTTGTAATCATCCGAATGCTGATCTGTTATAAACTGTGCATCGGTTATCGAAGCATTTTCTGTTTGAGGATGAAAGCTTAAAGGCCCCCAGTCTTTTTGCAACAAGAATTTGAAATTATTCTTGGCATCACCAGCAGCATTGGTTGTCAAAACACCATCGAACGTAAATACGGTAGACTGCTCGCCCGTGCCTTTTGTAAGTTCAATAGCATTGCCGGCATCCCAACCTACAGAAGTAGCACCACCCACTATATAAACTTGTTCTACGCCATAAATACTTCCTTTAAACTTTTTTGTCAGGGTATTGAGTTTTATTTTATAAAGATCATTTGCCTGAGAAACAGTCCATTTTAAATCTGTAGCATTCGAAATCAAACTGACATCAGCAGCAGCTGAAATGACATCCGAAGTAGCAATTGGAGCGTAATAGTTGGTCGTTGAACCAATTTCCTCCGTTGTAGCAAATTTAAAGTCACCTTCAAAAAGCTTGCCATAATAATGATAGTTGATCAATGGATCAATATTGTCACTCACAAGTTTTGCTTTTCCATTGGGAACGGCTGAACCGGTTATCCAAATATCCTGAGCATAAAGCTGACCATTTTTCGTTACCGTCATCTTGTTATTTACAAGATCAACAGTCATGGTGCATTCAGCCGTTTCATTCATGATAAATTTAAAGTCATTAAAGGTTGTTTCCGAAGAATTACGAACCTCGAAAACCAGATTTTGAGGAACACCATATGTTACCGCCTCATTGGCAGTGGTTGCATCGTAGCCAAAATCCCAGTTACCAAGACTTAAAGGAGCCAAAAACTTAAAATCACCCGAATTCATGATTCCTGACCAGCTATAAACAGCCACTTCGGGATTTGCTCTTGTCAGAACTTCCGGAGTATTGTTGTTCCATCCGCAAGGCAAACTTGCCCCCACAGCATAAATTTTTTCCGGATTCAAATCATGGCGAAAAGAATCGACTATTAAAGTCATTGCCTCCGTATTTAGTGTGAATTCGTAATATCCATCACCACTTCTGTCAGCTGGAATAAACCATTTGGTATCATTACCATCCTGACGCATGGGCGTTGTACCGGTTAATAATTGATTATCAGTCGTATTCGGGTGAAAGGCACCACCCCAATCATTGGCAATCAGAAACTTCATATTTCCTCTTTCATCTCCGCGCCAATTGTAGGCTAAATATCCTTTGAAATAAAAGATAGCTGGATTGTTTAAATCTTTTGTCAATTCTACCTTTTGACTGAGCAGCCAATTCGGATTATTTTTATTGACCGGGCCACCAATCAAATACACATTTGTTGGCTGAGCATTCAGAGTTATAAAAAAAACAGTAAAAAAAAGCGTTAAAAGAATTCGTTTCAAGTAGTGGTTTTTCATTTCAGTTTAAATTTAAGTGTACATCATGTTCGGTTGCAAACTTAAGCTGAAAAAAATAAAGCCAACCTGACACAAAAAAGAATGGAGATAAGATAACACCAACCTCCACTTTTTACCACTAACTATCAATTAGTTACCAAACAGCATCGACTAAATAATAGTAGACATACACCAACATAAAATGGTACTATTGTTCCAAATTTGTACCAATATTTATGATTTTTTCGTCAAATTTATCACGTTCACATATGGCATTGTTTCTAATTTTGGTGCGATAGTTGTAAATCGTGGAGGCAGAGCAATGCAAGAATCGGGAAATTTTTACCCCATCTTCAATCCCCAATCGCATCAAAGCATAAATTCGGAGCTCCGTGTTTAATAACTGGCCCGCTTTCAGCTGTACAAACTCATCCGTTTGCTGAAGGGCTGCAAATTCAGATACAAAGGAAGGAAAGAGTTGCAGAAAAGTACCATCGAAAATATTATAGAATTCACGTATCTCTTCTTCAACAAATTGTTTGGATTTTAGAGTGAGCAACAAGTCGTCAATTTTTCCGGATATAGCCGTTTTATTCAACAATCGCCGGTATTCATCCAGCTTATCTATATAAACCGAACACAAATCGATGTAACGCCCGATGTATTCTTCCTTAATCATATTCGACTCGTTTAGCACGATATTCGTATGCCTAAGCTTGTCATTGGCATCTGTCATTGATTGATTGGCCACACTCAATTCAAACCGGGCAACGGAGAGTTTTCGCATTTTGCTGTAAACCAATGCAACGGCAATTAAAAGAAAAACAACCAATAGACTAATAAACAACAACGAAATCATCATCTGCCGATGCCTAAGCTCGGTTTGGGTTTGATAAGCCTTATCGATAATCGGTAGAATGGTGGAAATTTCAAACGTACGTAGCCTGGCATTGCAGGCCAAAGCATCTTCCAATGATTTTTTGATATAAACATACGCCCGATCGATATCACCATCTTCGTACAACATAAAAGCAAGTCTGCGAAGCGAGATATAATCTTTATTGGTTGATTTAATATCGCTGATAGCAGAAATAATAAGCCATTCCTTTTCTTTATCTCTGTGGCCCAAATCTTTGTACAATTGCGAAATCTGATAGGCATAATAAGCCTGCCGCCTTAAATTGATTTTCGTATTTGGGAAGTCAGCCAGTACCAATTTTAAAGCCGCAGTATACTGATGATCGGATATCATTCTATCTGAATTAAGCATTACATAATCTGAATCACCAGGTTTAATTATTTTCAGCATCGAATCTCGACAGGTAAAATAAAGCCTATCAAATTTTGGTCTTTCTGTTGGTACGGCATTACCGGCCATTAGGCCGTAAATTAATTTGCTAATAAAAAAATAACGAAATTTCAGTTCTGGGACCTCATTCTTATCAACACCCTGTATTATTTCCTGAGCTTCAGTAAACATTCCCATGATACTCAATAAAGCAGCCTGATCCATTTTTGAATCAATGAGCTTTTTTTTATCCTGCAGTTGAGTCGCAAATTGAATCCGAAATAAAATAAACTTTAGCGTTGAGTCGGCCTGATACGAATAATAATTATCGTACAAAGCAACACTGATTTTGTATTTTTCCGTTAAATCCTGCTCCGATTTTAATTTATGTTTCAAATCTAAAAGCATAGAGTCTCTTTGATCCTGATAAAAAGGCGACAGTTCCACATCCCTATCAAGGACACGTAGCAATGAATCAATTTTCAAAGAAGAAAAACTAATTGCTGGCCACAGCAATAGCAGCAATAAAATCTGTTTTTTTTTCATGGATGTAAGCTATGCAATAGTTCTTTAGAAAAAATTGTACCGTTCATTTTCTCTCCAAAAGTACAAACTCTTTTATCCTCTTCAACATTTTCTTTTAAAATTTTAAAAATTTAAAAAGTACCGAATTGATGTGGAGTTGAATGGTTTTATATCCGTATAATCTAATATGTCCTATTTCAAATTACTATTTATTGGATAAAAATGTTTATTATTGTAAATATTTTTATCCAATAAATATTTTTCAAGATTTTAGACTCTAAAACCCCCGAAAAAATGAAACCCTTTCGATTTATTTTAAAAAATAGTGCCCTCGCACTTTTATGTTTTATAACATTTTCCTGCATCGACAATTCCTACAATCTGACTGATTTATCTGGTAAGGCTGAACTCTTTAAAAATTCACTCAGTGCACCGGCTGGAACGATCACTATTAAGTTAGATAGCATTATAGGAGGATTGGATGTAGACACTTCCACTCTGAAAGTCCAAAATGGTACATACGTTTTTGGTTATTCTGGTGCTTTTGAATTTGGAAGTCTTTCTGAAACGCTGAACGGTTTTAAATTGGCCTCTTTAGATGGTTTTTCAACGACGGTACCACTTTTTGATGCTTCTGTTTTGCCACCAAACACTCCATTACCTTTTGATCTGGTACCAATGAGTTATGAATACAGTACACCCATCAATATTAACCTGCCAAACTTTACGACAGATTTGATCAGTGTTGATAGTCTTTCATTGCAAAACACAATCATAAAGATTTCGGTTAGCGAGGAAGGTTTAGGTGGGAAAAATCTCGAAAACAGCGCATCAATCAAATTTGAAACGCATGGTACAGTTGCTGATTATTACATTGACGGAGAAAAGGTAACCTCCTGGACCGTTAAAATGAATCAATCAGTTACTGTAGAAATTAAAAAGCTTCGATTATCAGGAGACAACAACATACTGGAACTTGCTCCTATTGTAGTATTAAATGTTGCTGAAGTTGGAGATGTTCAGGCAACCGCACTGATCCAGACTAAAATGAATGTTGCTATTAAATACCCCAATGGACTTGATTATAACGTAGTTTGGGGTCAGGTTCATTACAATTTGCCAAAAAAACAAATCAGCCCTATTCACTTTACTGGCTTGGGGAAAATCATGAGCGAAAACGACACGCTGAGTATTTACAATCCAAAAATAGTTCTGGCAACAAAAGGAAATATTGGAGTGCCAATCGATTTAACACTGGATATGAAAACGACCAATTCCACAACCGGAAAATCAAGTCCCGGCCTAATTGATCCAACGATTCATATGCTTGCTGCAAGGGACACTTCTGATTTTACGCCCCACACGTATACCATTGACAGAGAAAATGGAACATCCGAACTTTTTAAAATAAATCCGGATATCATTGAGTTGAGTTACGCCGCACAAACAGTCAATAAAGTTGGCGAAAGCTACTTTATTTCAAAAAACAGCCAGTTAAATTTATCCTATAAAATGGAAATACCGCTGCAGTTTGGTTCGGATTTAAAAATGAGTGTTGACACCACCTTAAAAAATCCATTTAAAGACAATTTGGATAAGCTGGAAAATCAGACGAATCTGACTGCAAGTATATTCCTGAATATCCAAAACAGGATTCCATTGAATATGCAGATTGTTCTCAAAGCCCTCGACGCTAATAATAATCAATTATTTACTGTTCAAACCGATAAAATCAATGCTTCTGCGGTGGATGAATCGGGTTTAGCAACAGATTATGCAGTAACCGATACCGACATTTCATTGACATCAGATCAAATCAATAAACTGAAAGACACCAAAATGTTTAGTGTCAGCTTTGTCGTTACAGCCAAGCAAGGTGTAGAATCTGTAACGGTTCAACCATCCGATTATATAACCATTAAAATTGGTGGAAGAATAAACGGCGGTGTTTTAATTGATTTTAATTCTAAATAAAAAGATACCAAAAGCTATGAAACGCAACCACTTATATACCCCCATATTTCTGACACTAGTTGCATTATTAATGCCAGCTAAGGTTACGGCCCAAAAAGTCAATTCGCTTTACTTTTTGGAAAAGACGCCCTTTCATACCCAATGGAATCCGGCAATGGCTCCCAGCAGATCGGGTATTGGAATAGGGATAAGCAATATTTCCTTTAGTTTTCAGTCAGACCTCGCTCTGAACGACCTTGTTTTCCCAAGTAAAAATGGTGAAAAGCCCTATACTTTTTTAGATCCTCAGGTGGATGCAAACGCATTTATCGCTGGTTTAAAAGATGTTTCGTCCTTAAACATCAATACAAGTATTGACATTTTCAATTTGGGGATCCGCATTTTGAACAACTATTTCACGCTTCACAGCGGTATTTCTTTTGATGCCGGTATAGGTGTTCCAAAGGATTTTTTTAAACTATTCATGTTGGGAATGGATAATACCAATTCAAATACACAATTTGACCTAACCGGTTTAAACGCCAATATGATGTCTTATGTAAAAACCGGTGTTGGATATTCCATGAAACTTGGTCAAATCTTCTCTGTCGGCATCAACGCCAACTATTTGGAAGGAATAGCCGATATGCGTATGGGTTTTGACGAATTAACCATTGATGCCGGACAAACCAAATGGGAGGTGACCTCTAAAGGATATATCCAGATGGCAGCACCGGATATGGCAAGCTTTACCTACAATGATAAAGATTCATGGAATGGGGTTGATGTCAACACCAAGTCTCTTTCCGGAGGTTCAATGCCTAAAAGTGGTAACGGTTTTTCCGTTGACCTGGGTGTTACAGCCAAACCCTTGCCTTTCCTGACCCTTTCTGCAGCAGTTCTAGACTTGGGTTCCATCAAATGGGATGCCAAGTACATACAACGCGCCAAATCAAACGGCACGTATACGTACGAAGGAGAAGCATTAAATGATGAGGCTGAAACAAGTATGTCTTCACAAACATTGGAAGATCTGGAAGAAATGGTTCATTTTACAAAAGACAATTCCGCTGAAGCCTACAGCAGCAAACTAACAACCAAATTAAACATCGGTGCTGAAGCAGGCATACTGAAGAATAAGATCACATTCGGCATTTTGTCCCAAACAGGTTTTGCCACAGAGGGCAACTACGAAGACTTGATGCTTTCAGCAAACTTCAAGCCATCCAGCATCATACAAGGCGCCCTATCTTATTCATTACTTCATGGCAATATGAGCTCCTATGGAGCTGCCATGAATTGCAAGTTGTTATTCTTTAATATATTTGCTGCGGCAGATTACATTCCCTTCAAGTATACTCCGCAGTTTGTTCCGATCAATAATTCGTTTTACAATCTACAATTCGGCATCAACATGATGTTCTAATTGGGTTGTCTAAAAAGTAAGCGCATTACTGCGTTGAAGGCTGAAAATCAATCCTCACGTACGAAAAGTACGCTCCGGTATGATTTCCAGCCTTCGCCTTGTACTGCATCTTCCTTTTGAAACAACCCGTGGGGCTATCACTCCAAAAAAAAAGAAAAGAATAAAAAAACCTGTCAAAGTAAATGCCGAATTTTTATTCATTCTTTTTCAGTTCACTTCAGTTTAAGCATTTCTCTTAATTAACCCACTAAGCGTACAGTTTTCATTGGCAGGGTCGGCGGCTACTTCGACGGCCGCGCGCAGTGAACGCGCCGAGCCCGGCGTACAAAATATCGACGGTTCGAAGAAACTAGATTTTTGTGCCGGGGTGGCGTGGCTCACAAGCAAGGACTAGGTAGCCGCCGGCCCTGCCGATGAAAACTGGCAGCGCTCACGAACCTCTTACATTTCAGGGTATAAAAAAAATGGTTCCAAGTTTAAACCCAGAACCATCTAACAATTCTTTTCTATATAACAAAAACCTGAAACGGTTATGAAGAACAACTCAATTTAATTGCTTTTAAAGTACGAAACACATTTCTATATCAACGAAGCAATAACCTCCTTTATCTGCGAAGACAAAGCTTCAGCTTCTTCTTTCGTTTGCGCTTCAGAATAAATACGAATAATAGGCTCCGTGTTCGATTTTCTCAAATGTACCCACTTATCCGGAAAATCAATTTTAACCCCATCAATATCATTCACTTCCTCGCTGGCAAAACGCTTCTTCACAGCAACCAAAATCGCATCCACATCAATCTGAGGCGTCAGCTCCATCTTTTGCTTATCAATATAATAAGCAGGATACGTAGCCTTCAAGGCAGAAACAGACAACTTCGTATGAGCCAAATGAGAAAGAAAAAGAGCAATACCAACCAACGCATCACGTCCATAATGACTCTCCGGATAAATAATACCACCATTCCCCTCACCACCAATGATGGCATGAACAGCCTTCATGGTCGTCACAACATTAACCTCACCCACAGCTGCAGCCGTATACGTACCACCATGAGCACGCGTTACATCCCGCAAAGCCCGGGTAGAACTCAGATTCGACACCGTATTGCCAGGTGTATGCGATAAAACATAATCCGAAACAGACACCAACGTATATTCTTCACCAAACATCTCACCATCTTCACAAACTAGCGCCAGACGATCCACATCCGGATCAACCACAAAACCTACATCAGCCTTAGCAGACTTCATGCATTCAGCAATCTCAGTCAGGTTTTCAGGAATCGGTTCCGGATTGTGCGTAAACTGACCATTCGGGGCACAATTCAGCTCAATGACCTGATCAACCCCCAACGCCTTAAGCAAAGTCGGAAGAATAATACCACCAACAGAATTCACACAATCAATGACAACCTTAAAGTTAGCCATTCTGATGGCCTCAACATCCACCAGTTTTAAAGATAAAACCGCATCAATGTGTTTCTGGTTGAAAGAATAATCCTCGTATAAATGACCCAAAGAATCAACTTCCGTAAAAGTGAAATTTTCAGAAGCTGCTGTATCCAATACAAAATTCCCTTCTGCAGCATTCAAAAACTCTCCGTTTTCATTCAAAAGCTTCAATGCATTCCAATGCTTTGGATTGTGGCTGGCCGTTAGAATCAGCCCACCATCAGCACCACACAATGTAACAGCCAGTTCCGTTGTCGGAGTAGACGCCAGTCCAATATTTATCACATCAAAACCCATCCCCATTAAGGTTCCGGATACGACTTGAAAAACCATCTCACCAGAAATACGGGCATCTCTGCCAACAACCACTTTGTTGCTTTTTTTGGTAGCATTCAAACGCAGCCAAGAAGCATAGGAAGCTGTAAATTTAACAATATCAAGAGGGTTCAAACCCTCTCCGGCTTTTCCGCCGATAGTACCGCGAATGCCGGAAATGGACTTAATCAGACTCATTTTTTTATAATTTATTGATTAAATAAAAATGCCTCAATTTCTTCAAAACGGGCATCTTTTAGTAAGACTATTTTTTGATCGTTTAAAAGATACAAAGAAGGTATTGCTTTCAGATCATACACTTCTTCATCCTTCATTTTGGCCTGCTTATCATAACCATTAATCCAGTTGTCAGGTAACTCTGAATAATATTTCTTCCATTCAGACAGATCCTGATCGGGATACAACGACAATACTTTCAGTGAACCATCCTCCTGTAATTTAGTAAGTAGAGATGAAGCAAGTATTTTTTCCCGTTGCTCTTTGCAATCAGTACAGCCTGGATTGTGAAAAAAAAGTAACAGAAATTTAGATTTTACACCGTAAAGATTGGATTCAGCTTCATTTTTCAATGTATAGGTAAAATCAAGCGCTTTAGTCCCTACCTTGTTTTTTTGAGCAAGTTCGTACTGTTTCCCGGGACGGATTTTCCAGTCATCATCAATTAGTGTAGAAGCAAGATAAGGCTCCAGAAGACTGCAATAAAAACGCTCATTACGAACCGGAGAATTCGGGTCATACAAATATTTTTCACCTAGCCCCTGAAAAAATTGTAGCATTTTGGCATCTGTACCAGCTTTATGCATCAATACAGAAAGACCAATAGTCGCTTTTTCCAGAGGAACGGAAGAAAGCAAATTGATAAAATCAGCAAAAGCTTGTTCTGCAACCAGAGGTTTATTTAGAGAAGTGGAATCATTAAAATGGAAGTTATCCCAATAATGAACCATCAGATAATCCATCTTCTGCTGAGGTGTATTAAGCACCATTGGAACTACAGGAACCTTATAAGCCCCTTGAGATTCTGATTTATTTTTATTCGCAGCGTTCTGACTGGAAGATGAACACGAAAACAACAGCATTAGAAACACGATAAGAACTATCCACTTTCCACACATATTTTTCATAGTTGTTCGTATTTTCGAAGCCGGATTTATTTAGCGAAGGTATATCTAAGATCGTAAAAATGAGCAGTCACAGCAGTTGAATAGGCAGACCATCCAATTTCAGCGGGAGCAATAATATAAACATGCCCATAATCTCCAACATAATCTAACGCTTCATGCCAGGCTTTACAATCGATAACTTCTGTAGAAGTGCTGACTTTATTGTAAAAAAGTTCAATGGGGCCACCTGCACTGTACATATTCTGATTAGAAAGAGTATCATTCATATCGTACTCCACATAGCGTACAAGAATGGATCGATAATCCGGCAGGTCTTTAACGACCGTAGTGCCAGAATCAATTACATGAATATACATTCCGCTTTCTGTCTTATAGAAAACACTATCAGGCCAGGGTACTGTAGTTGGAATTGTATTCGTCACCGTATATCCGCGTAAAACCATAAAAGATTGGATGCTGGACTTCTCGTCTGACAAAAGTTCTGCGTAAGTAGCAGTACTATCACACGATAAAAAGGCGCCAGTTAGAATGGCAAATAAAGCAAATAGAAAAAATCGTTGTTTCATACGAAATTATTAATCACATTCTCCTGTTTTGAACTAAGCAAAGGTACGTATTTCAAACTATTCAATCGAATACTTAACATTTTTTGTGGGTAAACCGACTTAAAGTTCATATTTCGGGAGTGCTTCCTCCAATAACCGCAAAGCATCCTCCATTCGCCCATAATATTCACCACCTGCAGCATTCAAATGACCACCACCATTAAAGAGTTCTGAAGCGACTTTATTTGCGGGAAAACTGCCACGTGAACGGAATGATATTTTAATTTTATCAATATCCTCCCTGAAGAATACGGCAAAAACAATTCCGGCAATACTGAGCGGCATATTCACAAAACCTTCAGCATCACCCACCTGATAGTTGTATTCCTTTAAATCGGCCAATGTCAGATTCATAATGGCAGTATGATATTCCGGCAAAACATTCATTCTGTTATTCAGCACAAACCCCATTAAACGCATCCGATCTGCCGAATAGGTATTGAAAACCTTGTTGTATATATCGTCTTTATTAATGCCCTTACGTATGAGCTGGGAAATGATGTAGTACATTTCCTCATTGTTGGAGTTGTAAGTAAACCCGCCGGTATCAGTCATCATGCCTGTGTAAACACATTGAGCACAGTCCAGGGTCATTTCGTCAAAACAGCCTGAACGGCAAATATACCGGAACACAATTTCACTGGTGGAGGCAAACTGAGGATACGAAATCTGAACATCGGCAAATTGATCCGGCATTGGATGATGATCAAACATCACCTTTTTAGCCTTTGACTGTCCGACCAGATAGCCCAAATCTCCCAATCGCTTGAGTTGATTGAAATCCAGACATATAATGGTATCGGCATCATCCAAAATGGTTTTGCAAGTTTCAGTATCGTGCTTAAAAGTTAAAGTCATGTCAGCTCCTGGCATCCATGCCAAAAAATCGGCGAAGCGATCCGGATACATCACCTGGACGTTTTTCCCTTTTTCAGTCAGAAAGTCAGCCATAGCTAAACTGGAGCCAAGTGCATCACCGTCAGGACCCTGATGTGATATTATTACCACATTTTTAGAATGATGAAGAATATGTTTTGTGCGCTGAATCAAATCTTCAGCTATAATTTTTGTCAGCATGCGTTCCTTTTTTTACAAAGGTACAAATTTGCACACATTTCAACAAGGTCTGACTTCTTTTGAGGCTTAAAATATTGACTTAAAGCCAATCCTTGCAAACACAGCACACAAAACAGGACTGCAAGAATCCATTTTCGCCGTTTTAAAAAAAACCAGACAAAAAAAGTACCCATCAATGCATAAAGCAAAACCACGTCCATTTTCTGAATTTCTATATTTTCTGTCAATGCAAAAGGCAGTTCACTCGTCGTTTTAACAAACCACTGAAACAAATACAGACTGCCATTCAGACACCATGTCAAAATAAAATCCAAAAAAGGAATCTTTCCCAGTAACAGAAAAGCGCAAGCCAGGTATATGATCAATCCCGAAAAAGGAACTGCCACCAGATTATTCAGTAAAAAGTAATTGGGGAACTGGTGAAAATAAAAAATCGTCAAGGGCGCTGTGCCCAATTGAGCCACCGCAGAAAGACAAATCATTTCCCAGAAATAGACGGCGATTTTGGAAGAGGGAGTCCATAGAGCCTTCATGCGGCTATGCAGAACCACTATAGAAAGAACAGCACAATAGCTCAATTCAAAACCCAGATCATACAAAAATGAAGGATTCCACAGCAACAAGACAAAAGCTGAAAATAGCACCGTGTTTATCGTTTGAGACTTTCGATGCAGACATTGACCAAAAGCAAGCATGGAAAACATAAAAGCTGAACGGATCACCGATGGCGACAAACCTGTCATAAAGGCGTAACACCACAAAATTAAAATAATCAACAATTGCTTAAAAACCTTCATCTTTTCAAAACGATTGAAAAAGGAAAGCATAAATTCAAGAACTGCATAAACGATGGCAACATGAAGTCCGCTGACTGATAAAATATGAGAAACCCCGGAAACAGAAAACTGCTGTTTGGTTTCTGGTGTTAAAAGATTGACGCTTCCCAATGTCAATGCAGATACCAGAGAGTATTCCTCACCTGAAATTCCGGCATTTCTGAAACGGCTCAACAACACCGCTCTCATTTTTTCAGCGGTCTTTTTCAGATTAAAAGAAAAGCCTTTGGATTTCAATTTCCATGAATTGGATGAAACATAAGCTGTAGCGCAAATCCCCTTTTTCTGCAACCAGCCTGCATAGTTAAAAGCCCTGGGATCTGAAGGTGGCACAGGTTTTTGAGGCTTTATGTACACCAACAGATCATCACCCATGTCCAGCAAGCCTGACCTTCTATCTTTTGCAATATAAAGTTGCAGATGCTTTCCTTTCCATGCCTTGTTGTTTGAATGTATTACGTGAACCTCACATTGATACGATTTTGGTTTTCCAAGTGGAACGGATTCAACACTGACCAAGGCAGCAATGTTTTGATTTGAATTTAAAGGAAATGCGGATTTAATCCGTTGAAAACTTTCAGAAAAAGCCCCCATACAAATCCAGAGACAGACCAGGCTAAGGCCAGGTATCCATCTCAGTGACCAAGCGGTACCCATTCTATTTTTCAGATACTCATAAAGCAGTAAGCCCCAAAGAGCAAAAAGTAACAGACTCCAGGCTATCCGAAGATGGGATGAAACAAGCAGAACCCCTAAAATATAGGGTAGTAGTAATTTAAAAGTAGGAACCTTTTGTAGGAAACGAAGAAACATGCGGCTTTAATTTACCGCAAATATAATATATATTTAATATTATATCATCCTTTAATTAATCTTATTGCTTTTAAAGGATCAGCCGATTTAAAAATATAGTTACCTGCAACAAGTACGTCTGCACCCGCATCGTATAGTTTTGCAGCATTTTCCGCATTAACCCCGCCATCTACCTGAATCAATGCCTGGCTATTTTTGCGAAGCAGGAGTTCCTTCAGCTTTTTCACTTTTTGATAGGTATTTTCGATGAAAGATTGTCCACCAAAGCCAGGGTTTACAGACATCAGCAAAACCAGATCCAGTTCAGAAACTATATCTTCCAAAAGAGCGACCGGTGTATGTGGATTGAGCGTAACTCCGGCTTTCATACCGTTTTTATGAATCTCCTGAACAACACGGTTCAAGTGGGTACAAGCTTCGTAATGAACATTCATCATATAGGCGTTGATATCCTTCACCTGCGTGACAAATTTCTGTGGCTCCACAATCATCAGATGAACATCCAACGGTTTAAGGCATATTTTTGAAACTTGCTCCAAAACCGGAAAGCCAAAAGAAATATTGGGCACAAAAACACCGTCCATAATATCCAGATGCAACCAATCAGCCTGGCTGTTGTTGATCATTTCAATATCTGCACCTAAGTCCAGAAAGTTAGCTGACAATAAGGAAGGAGCTACCATGCGCATAGTCGGAAGATTTTATAGAAACAAAGGAACGAAAAAAAAAGAAATGCTCAAAACAAAAGTTCCATGACGTTTTAAGCAACATCATGGAACTTTTAAATACGTTCGATTCTTTTTAATTTAGAATCATTTCAGTTTTATCCTCCAATTTACTTTCCGCCGGAGAATACGTCCTGGCAAAGTTTTTCAGAAATTCAAGGGTCTTTAATGAAGGGTGCGCATAAACTCTTCTAACCCTTTTTTCTGGTTGGGAAATCGATGTAAAATTGTGAGTCATAGGCATAAAATAAATTTAGTTTCATCTATAAAACGGTGAACTTGTTCACATAGTATATTTGAAACTCAATATATTTTACACTTTAACTAAAAAAAGCAGGAATAGCTTTAAAACACCAATGAAATATCCTTTTCTTCAGCCATGCGGCGCATATTCATGACTGCATACCTCATACGTCCCAAAGCTGTATTGATACTAACACCAGTTAAATCTGCAATTTCCTTAAAACTGCGATCTTCGTAATAACGCATCCGCACAACTTCCTGTTGATTTTCCGGCAAATGAAGCACCAGATTTCGTACATCGCTAAAAACCTGATCACGAACCAGAATATCCTCTATGTTGTCATCACAAAGCTTGGAATTGTTAAACAGATCTACTTCAGCAAACTCTTCGTTGCTGACCGTATTCTCATTCCGTTCACGTCTGTAAAAATCAATAATAAGATTGTGAGCAATCCGGGTCACCCAAGAGTAGAACTTCCCGTTATCAACGTATCGTCCTTGCTTGATGGTGATGATCGCTTTCATAAAGGATTCCTGAAAAATATCTTCAGCCAAATCCCTATTGCGTACAATTAATAAAATGTACGTAAATATCCGATTTTTATGTCGGTTTAATAAAAAATCAAAGGCTTGATTGTCTCCATTTGAAAACATACCGACCAATTCTTCGTCTGTCCTGGTTTTAATCGTATCCATTGCTCCTTAGTTTTTTTTTAAATCAAAGAGTAGCATCAGATCGATAGGCAAATGGATTTAGTGGTTTAGTCCACAAATAAAGGAACTTTTTCAATAAAAAACAAATATTAATCATTTTTTTATGTTCTATACAAAGAAAAAATCCGAAATTTTGGTAAAACCCCGTAAAAATTCATCGGTTGACAAAGCCTTTCTTCCGGCAAGCTGAAACCGTTTTAAAAGAATGAAACCGCCATTTACAGCTACTTTCAGCTCCTTTTTTCCATCTGAAACCAAGGTTCCGGGAGCCAAATCATGAGTAGTTAAAACATACCCTGCTTCAAATATTTTTACTCCAATTATTTCCCCTTCATTGGAATGTAGCTCAGACCAGGCTGAAGGGAAAGGAGAAAGCCCACGAATGAAATTATGAAGCGACTCACACCCTTCCTTCCAATCAATCCTGGTATTTTCCTTAAATAATTTGGGGGCAGATTTTAATACACTTTCATCTGAAACAACCGTATTCTGAGGACGCGCATTTACAGAACCATTCATGATAACATTCACAGTTTGCAAAACCATTCGTCCTCCAAGTACCATCAGTTTGTCGTGAACAGAACCGACACATTCATCAGGTTCTATGACTATTTTTTCCTGAAGCAACAGATCGCCAGTATCTATAGCTTGTTGCAAAAAGAACGTGGTCACTCCTGTTTCCTTCTCGCCATTCATCACCGCCCAGTTGATGGGGGCCGCACCCCGATACTGAGGCAACAAGGAGGCATGCAGGTTAAAAGTACCCATTGGAGGCATCCCCCACACCACTTCCGGGAGCATTCTGAAAGCAACAACAATTTGAAGATCGGCTTTAAACGTCTTCAAAGCTGCCAAAAATTCGGGATCTTTCAGTTTTTCAGGTTGCAAAAGAGGTATTTTTTTTGAAATAGCATATTCTTTAACAGGAGAATACCGCAACTTCATACCCCGGCCTGCAGGTTTATCTGGCATTGTTATAACACATACCACCCGATATCCGCTTTCAACAAGCACTCTGAGAGGCTCCACCGCAAAATCCGGTGTACCCATATAAACGATTCTCAAGCTATCTTTATTCATAAATTTACCTGTGCTAAAAAAGCATGACTAAAAGCAATTCTGATTTTTTTCAAAGATACTGCAATAAAAGAAGGGAAAGGAACCACGGTACTATTTTTTTTTCAGATAACCAGTAAACAAAACACCTCTAATTTTGTCTATATACAAATACATACGTTTTCATACAAAATACGACTTTAATGAAAAAATCCATTGTTTTATTATCCATGTTTGTTACGTTCGGATCCTTTGGCAATACCATCCTGGCTCAGTCAAAAGCTAAAATATTTAAGAAAAGTATAGACATTGGTCGTGCTAAGGATGTAAAAACAGATATTTCCTTTTTTGCCGGTGAATTAAATATAAACACTGAAACAACGTTGCTGGCTGAATGTTTTTACGGATACAAGGATGGTTTTATTAAACCCGACATGACTTATAGAGAAGTCGGTTCTACAGGATATCTTACTATCGTATCAGAGAAAAAAGAAAAAGGAATCATTAATGACGAAACGAACAGATGGAACCTGAGTTTAAACAAGGATGTAAAAAATAGCTTGTCCATAAACCTCAAAGCTGGAAAATCAGTCATTGACCTGGAAGGGTGCAATCTGAGTAGTTTTGAGTATAAAATGACTGCAGGTGAATCAAAAATAAACCTCCGAAATACATCGGTGCCTCAGGTGAAGTTTAATTTATTGGCAGGAGAATCCCTTATTGACTTATCCGGAAAATGGAAAAATGACGGTATGGCTGATATCAAGGGAGGTGTTGGAGAAGTTACAGTGAAGGTTCCTTATGAAACGGGCGTCATTATCTATGTTACCGGAGTGCTTGGAGATGTAAGCATTCCTTTCTTTGACAGAGATGGTGACGCTTATGTGAATGACAGTTACAAAAAATCCAAACATACGCTGACCATTTACATACATGGAGCTATTGGTCAAATTCATGTAAAAATGGAAGAATAAAAGCACTATTCATCCGAGAAGTGCACCAGCACTTTCCGATAGGAGTTGAAAATTTTAGACTTTGACACAAATCCGACATACCTGTAGTTTTCATCTATAACCGGTAGGTTCCAGGCTTTGGTATCGTCAAAAATACCCATTACTTTTTCCATGGGGTCGTGAATTGACAGTCTGGCCGGAGGCGAAATCATTAGTTTTTGCACCTTAAAACGCATATACAACTCTTTGCGGAACATGATGTTGCGGATATCATCCAGCTGAACGATGCCCACTAAAACACCGGAATCGCTCACAACTGGAAAAATATTTCGCTTAGCGTTGGCAATGACTTTTACCAAATCGCCCAGATACATTTCAGGGTGAATTACCTCAAAATCATTTTCGATTACATTTTCCACTTTCATTAGTGTCAGCACAGCCTTATCCTTATGATGGGTCACCAACTGACCTTTTTCAGCTAATCGCATGGAATAGATGCTGTTTTTTTCAAACAAAAAGATGGTGAGGTAAGAGACACTTGAAACGATCATCAAGGGTAAAAAAAGCTGATATCCACCAGTTAGTTCAGCGATCAGAAATATTCCTGTTAATGGTGCATGCATAACTGCCGCCATGACACCGGCCATCCCCAATAAAACAAAATTTTCTTCAGACACCGTAGAAATGCCTAATTTGTTGAACGTATGTGAAACGACAAAACCCACCAATGCACCCACGAAAAGACTAGGGGCAAATACACCGCCCACTCCCCCGGCACCATTGGTTGAAGCGGAAGCTATAATCTTGAAAAAGATGATCAGACACATATAGCCAATGAGGATCCAGACATTGTCCTTAAAAGCATAGAATAAACTACCTTCGGTCAATAACTGTGAATGACCATTTATAAGTTGGGAAATAGCGGTATACCCTTCTCCATACAAAGGCGGGAACAAGAAAATCAGAATACTTAAAATCACCGCACCAATCAGTAATTTTGAGGAAGGATTTTTCATTTTCTTGTAGTATCCTTCCACTTTATTCATGCCACGAATCAGATAAAGGGAAACTAAACCGCAAGCAATACCCAAAACAATGGCCCAGGGAATTCTATTTAATAAAAAAGGTTCAGACTGAGAAAACTGAAACATGGGTTGACTGCCTGTCACAAAATAGGAAAGCGAAGCTGCAGTAATGGATGAAATCATTAAAGGAATGACGGAAGCAGCTGTAAAATCGAGCATCAGCACTTCAATGGTGAAAAAAAGTCCGGCTATGGGTGCCTTAAAAATTCCGGCAATGGCTGCTGCTGCCCCACAACCCATGAGCTGCATCAAAATTTTATGATCCATCTTGAAAAAGCTGCCCAGATTGGATCCAATGGCAGCACCTGTCAGTACAATTGGTGCTTCAGCCCCGACAGATCCCCCCATACCAATGGTCAGGGAGCTCCCCACTATGGAAGTCCACATGTTGTGTCTTCTCAACCGACCTTGCCTGCGGGATATAGCGTACAAAATATGGGTAACTCCGTGGCCAATATCATCTTTGACAATTTTCCGCACAAAAAGCGATGCCAGTAAAATACCGACAGCAGGATACAATAAATACAGGTAATTGGCAGAATCGATGGAAAAGGTAGAAGTCAGAACATATTGAATGATCTCAATCATTTTCTTCAACAGCAAAGCAGCAATAGCAGTCAGAACCCCAACCACGAAGCTCAGAATCAAAACGAAATTTGATTCTTTGATGTGATTTTCCCTCCAGCGGATAATCCTTAAATAACGCTCGCTTTCAACCATTCAACCTTACCTTTTTGAAGGAACAAAGTACAACAATTTTTGTATAAGTTGCAAGAGCTAATTTGAAAGACGCAACAGGGATACTGAAAAGATCATACATCATTGACCTTTTCCGGAGCACAAAGGCTTTAGAGTAAAAATTAGAATTTTCAGGTCTATCAGCAAACTTTGATTTTCCAGATAAATAATATCGTATTCCAGCCGCTTAATCATCTTTTCCACCGTATTGGCGTAACCGAATTTAACCATACCCCAGGAGGTCACACCAGGCAATACACTCTGAATCAGATAATAATGAGGTGCTTTTTTTACGATTAAATCCACAAAATATTCCCGTTCAGGACGAGGGCCAACCAACGACATATCCCCTTTCAGCACATTCCAAAACTGAGGCAGTTCATCCAGTCTGTATTTTCGCATAAATCGTCCATATTTGGTTACCCTGGGGTCATCCATACGCGACAAACGTGGACCATCAGGCTCTGAATCATCAAACATGGTACGAAATTTATAGATTCTAAACGTCTTTCCATTTTTTCCTACACGCTCCTGAGAATAAAAAACTTTTCCTTTTGAACTTAGGCGTACACGAATGGCCAGATAAATAAAAAGTGGGATTAAAAGAATAAGTACCAGCAGTGATAAAAACCGATCAATGAACGTTTTAATATTTTTCTGCCAAACAGGCATGGTGGATGGAGTCAAATTGATCAAGGGTATTCCAAAAAGCGAAAACATGGACACTTTTCCTGCCAGTATATCTTGTTTGGAAGCAAATGCTTTAACTGGAATTCGATACTTATAAATTAAATTGAGCAAATGCTGAATATCATCCGGGTTGTGACTATCTATAGCAAAAAACAACTGTTCCACATTAAAAGCATCAATAATAGTACCTAATTGATCCATGTCTCCCAGTATTTGTTCTGAAGGCACAGCATCCCTGACAACCAATCCCGTTCGAATAAAGCCCTTAAGCTGATAGGCAAAATTACTGTGGTACTGATTAAACTCCTTATAAACCTTGGCTGCATTTTCACCAGACCCAACAACAAGTACAGGAACACAAAAACGACCTTTTGATTGTTTAATTATTAAGGGAGCTGTTTGTATAAATCGGAAAAACCAGGTAAAAATGAAATGAATGACATAAAAAGTTATTGCAATCTCATAATACAAATCAGCGGCTTCGGGATAGTCGTTGATTATAATCATAAAAAAAAGCATCAGTACACCAAAAAGTGTACTTAAACCAACGTTCAGAAGGTCACCTAAATTTGTTTTTCGTCTTGGTTTGGAATAATATCCGGTAAAATAATAGAGAATAAGCCAAAATACGGGCACATAAACACCAAGCCAAAGTGCTTTAAAAGAAAACAGAAAGGATGTGAGATCGTGATATTGAATGGTATCCCTAAAAATATGGAAACGAAAAATATTGAAAATTTGCCAGGCAATCATTGCAGACAAAAAATCCAGCAAAACATAGCGTAGAATTCGTTTTTTATCGTTCATATTTTTAAAAAGCAGATTAATTATGACCCTCGTATGTATAAAACGAGTCATTAAGCATTTTGGTATAAAACAAGCAGATTATTCGTTTAGAATATTAAGCCCTGATAACCTGCACTTGCCCGCCAATGCCAAGGCGAATAATAGAAGAAGGCTTTGCAATAGTCTTGTCCTCTCTTCTGTAATTGACCACATAATCTACTCCTGCCATGATTTCAGGTGAAATTTCATCAAAAAAGCCGGGTGAAGGCTGCCCACTCACATTAGCAGAAGTAGACACTATAGCCTTGCGGAAACGTTCGCAAAGTTTTTTGGAAAATTCATCTTTGGTGATGCGAATACCAACGCTACCATCTTCTGCTAAAAGATTGGGTGCCAGATTTCGGCCTCCCGGATAAATGATAGTCAAAGGATTTTCGGCCAAATCGACTAAATCCCAGGCTACTTCAGGTACTTCCTGAATATAAAAATTTAGTTTTACTGGATTATCAATCAAAACCAGTAAAGCTTTACTGTCCACTCGTTTCTTGATATCAAAAACACGACGTACGGCAGCTTCATTGGTTGCATCACAACCTATCCCCCAAATAGTATCGGTTGGATACAATATGACACCACCTTTGTACAAAACTTCCTGAGCTTTTATTATTTCATCATACATAAAACTACATTTTATGAAGCAAAGATAAACAGATTTTGGAAATCTGCTGAAGCTTTGTTTTAGGTATCGATTTTCTGGATTGTATTTCAATGTATTAGCATAAAATTACACGTTTAGCTTTCGGGCAGTCCTTTTGTACCAAAAAAAAACATTATCTTTACAATTCAACTTTCTTATTTAGTGCGTGTAGGAATGTATATTCCGAACGGTGAAGAAAGGTATTTGAGGTTAGCTAAAACTGCCTCATCCGATAGCTGAAAGAAAAAAAATAATATATATAATGACTAACAAATGGAATCCATTAACCCTTACACCCGAACAGACCGTCCTCAAGGACTCCCTCGCAATAGAGCTGGGGATCAGTCCTGTATTGACACACCTGCTCGTAAAGCGAGGGATTAATAGCTTTGAACAGGCCAGACAATTTTTTCGCCCCCAACTTTCTGATTTACACGATCCATTTCTGATGAACGATATGGATAAAGCCGTAGCACGATTGAACACGGCTTTGCAACAAAAGGAACACATCCTTATATATGGAGATTACGATGTTGACGGAACGACTGCTGTAGCATTGGTTTACAAGTTTTTACAACAATTTTCGTCCAACATCGGTTACTATATTCCAGACCGGTATGGAGAAGGATATGGTATATCACACAAGGGTATTGATTTTGCAGCCAACAACAATTACAAACTAATTATTGCCCTGGACTGTGGTATTAAAGCTGTTGAAAAAGTAGAATACGCCAAATCGAAAGGAATTGATTTCATTATTTGTGACCACCATGTACCGGATGATGTTTTACCGGATGCCATTGCGGTTTTAGATGCCAAACGCGTAGATTCAACCTACCCATACGATCAGCTATCAGGTTGCTGCGTTGGCTTTAAATTTATGCAGGCATTTGCTCAGGATAACAAAATTAAGTTTGAAGATTTGACACCTTTGCTTGACCTGGTGGCTGTCAGCATCGCTTCCGATATTGTCCCCATCACAGGTGAAAACCGCATTCTCGCTCATTATGGTTTAAAACAACTGAATTCCAATCCAAGCATTGGTTTGAAAGCCATTATTGACACTTGCGGATTGGCAGAAAAAGACATCACTATCAGTGACATTGTCTTCAAAATCGGACCACGAATCAATGCTTCCGGACGAATTCAGACGGGCAACGAATCGGTCGAATTACTGACAGCCAACGATCCCATTGTTGCCAGTAAAAAAAGTGATGAAATCAACCAATACAACCAGACCCGAAAAGATCTGGATAAAAATATAACTGAAGAGGCTAATTCTGCTTTGCAAGCCTGCACCAATCTCTCGGACAGAAAAGGCATCGTGGTTTACAATCAGGAATGGCACAAAGGCGTGATTGGCATCGTAGCTTCCAGACTCACCGAAGAATATTACCGGCCAGCCATTGTATTGACGCGCGCCGACGATTTGGTTACAGGTTCAGCCAGGTCTGTTCCAGGTTTTGATATTTACAAAGCCATTGACCATTGCCGCGATTTATTGGAAAATTTTGGCGGGCATACCTATGCTGCCGGTCTATCCATGAAAATAGAGAATTTGCCTGAGTTCACAAAAAGATTTGAGGCCTACGTAGCTTCAAACATTTTGCCTGAACAAATGATACCAACCATTGATATTGATTCAGATATTCCATTCAGGGAAATTACGCCCAAATTTGTGCGTCAGTTAAAACTTTTCAATCCCTTTGGACCGGATAATGCCAAGCCTTTTTTTAGCACCAAAGGTGTAAGTGACTTTGGCACCAGCAGACTGTTCGGACGGGAACAAAACCATTTAAAACTGGAATTGGTAGACAAAGATTCCCAGAATATAATGAACGGCATTGCTTTTTGCATGCCTCAGCATTACAACTTTATCAAAAGTAGAAATCCGTTTGACATAGCCTACTCCATTGAAGAAAACAATTACAATGGCGGAAATTATACACAATTGCTGATCAAAGACATCAAAACCGAAGCAAACGAATAACAGCGTTAAACCGCAAAATAGGGTATTCATGAGCATTTACCACGACATACTGCAAAAGTATTGGGGGTATGACGATTTTCGTGACCTGCAGGAAGACATCATCCGCTCCGTTTGCGAAGGCCGGGATACACTAGCCCTGATGCCCACTGGTGGTGGTAAATCCATTACTTTTCAGGTACCTGCTCTGGCCATGGAAGGCATCTGCCTGGTGGTTACCCCGCTTATTGCCCTGATGAAGGATCAGGTTGATAACCTGAAGGATAAGGAAATAAAAGCGGCTGCCATTTATTCGGGAATGACCCAACAGGAAATTCTGATCACCCTCGATAATTGCCTCTACGGAAATTACAAATTCCTGTATGTTTCACCTGAGCGCCTAAGTACGGAAGTTTTTTTGAGCCGCATCAAGCTCATGAAGGTGAACCTGATTGCTGTAGATGAGTCTCACTGCATTTCACAATGGGGATACGACTTCAGACCCTCCTATCTCAATATTGCTGATATCCGGGAACATCTCCCCAATGTACCTGTTTTGGCTTTAACAGCAACGGCCACCCCTGATGTGGTGAACGATATTCAGGAACGGTTGCATTTTCCAACATCCAACGTCTTTCAGAAAAGTTTTGAACGAAGCAATTTGGCCTATGTAGTGAGACATACCGAAGATAAAAATAAAATGCTTCTGAAAATGCTGGAATCCATTCCCGGAACTGCTGTTGTCTATGTAAGGAGCCGCAAAGCCACCAAGGAAATTTCAGACATGCTTATAAGCAATACTATTGCTTCGGATTATTTTCATGCAGGGCTCACCAACGAGCGCAAAGACCAGAAACAATCAGCCTGGAAATCAGGAGCATGCAGAGTCATCGTTTCGACCAATGCTTTTGGGATGGGTATAGACAAAGCCGATGTCCGCCTGGTCGTGCACATGGATTTACCAGATTCCATTGAGGCTTATTTTCAGGAAGCCGGCCGTGCAGGGCGTGACGGAAAAAAAGCCTTTGCAGTCTTACTTTTCCAGAAAGCGGATGCAACTAAGCTAAAAAAACGCATTCACGACAGTTTTCCAGACAAAGAAACAATTCGTAAGGTTTATGAATCACTGGCCCATTATTTTCAGATTCCTGTAGGTGGTGGCTCCGGATTTATGCATGCATTCGAACTTACAGACTTCTGCACCAAATTCAAATACAATTTTCTGCAGGCATACCATGCGCTTAAAATACTGGAACAAGCCGGGTATCTGGAACTGACCGAGGAATTGGATAACCCATCCAGACTCTATTTTCTGACCAAAAGAGACGATCTTTACCAGCTGCGGATAGGCGATACCAAAAGTGACGAATTACTGCAAACTCTGCTCCGCTCCTACACGGGTTTATTTGCCGATTTTGTTTCCATACAGGAAGAGTTACTGGCAAAAAGGCTCCTGACCAATTCCAGAGATATTTACGATCGGTTGCTCCGACTTTCGAAGTTGGGAGTTATCCATTATATACCCAGAAAGAAGTCCCCGTACATTCTTTATAAGGTATCCAGAGAAGAAACTGAACGGGTGGCTCTTCAAAGGGATGTTTATGAAGACAGACTGGAACGTTATGAGAAACGCATCGGATCCATACTGAGCTACGCCAATCAGGATCAGGTTTGCCGCAGTCGTCAGCTTCTGCTCTATTTCGGTCAAAAGAATGCACCCAATTGTGGAAAATGCGATGTTTGTCTGGCCAAAAACGAAATGGGTTTATATCGCTTTGAATACGAAACCATTCAAGAGAAAATCATCCACAACCTCACCACCCATCCTATGTTACTGGATGAACTGATAGACAGTCTGCAAGAGAGCAGCGCCAAAAGCCTTAAAGTGTTTCGTCACCTATGTGATGCCGGTAAAATCAAACAAAATTCAGATAAAAACACTTTTTTTGTGTAAATATTCTACTAATTCATGCTTTTTTCAAAATTATTCGTACTTTTGCCACGAAATATTAAGACAATGATACAAAGAGGTTTTGCATACTTTTATTTTTACTTTTACTTTAGCATAGGTAAGAGCGGGATTTTGTGTGCATAATCGATAGATAAATAAAAAAACAAAAAAATCCCGCTAAGTAATTGGCGGGATTTTTTTTTAACAATCAATTTATGAAGAAAGTAGCTATTCAGGGAGTTGCCGGTGCATACCACGATATTGCAGCCAGAGCCTTTTTCGAGGGAGAAGAAATTGAAATTGTCGCTTGCAGTACCTTTAAGGATGTATTTAGTGCAATGAGAAAAGACAATTCGAACTTTGGCATTATTGCCATCGAAAATACCATTGCCGGTAGTCTTCTTCAAAACCACAACCTTCTTCGTGAAAGCGAGACTTCCATCATTGGTGAATTCAAACAACGCATCAGTCATTGCCTGGCCGTACTACCCGGACAAAAGATCGAAGATATAACGGAAGTTCACTCCCACCCCATTGCATTAATGCAATGCGGAGACTTTTTGGAATCACGACCTGGATGTAAAGCCGTTGAAAGTGAGGATACCGCATTAAGTGCCAAAGCTATACAAGAAGGCAAAATAACAGGTAGAGCTGCCATTTGCAGTGAATTGGCCGCAAAAATATACGGACTTGAAATACTGGCTAAAGGCATTGAAACAAATAAGCGTAACTTCACTCGCTTTCTGATTCTGGCCGATCGCTGGACAGCTGAACAATACAACAAACCTTCTGAAATAAACAAGTCCTCCATCGTATTCACAACCACGCATGAAGCTGGAGCACTTTCACAAGTCTTATCTGTTTTATCTTACTATCACAACAATTTGACAAAAATTCAATCATTGCCAATTATGGGTCATGAATGGGAATATTTATTCTTTATTGACCTTACATTTGAGGATTATATGCGATATAAACAAAGTTTGGATGCTATCAGACCACTGACCAAAAATTTAAGGGTACTGGGTGAATATAAAATTGGACGTCAACAGCTTTAATCATGAATGAAATTAAACCAGCCAACCGCCTGAACAACGTTTCGGAATATTATTTTTCAAGAAAGTTGAAAGAGGTAGCCGATATGAATGCTGCCGGAAAAAATGTGATCAGTCTGGGAATTGGAAGCCCAGATCTGCCACCCTCTGAAGAAACAATCCGGGTTATGGCAGAAGATGCAGCCCGTCCAGACGCCCATGGATATCAACCTTTCGCAGGTCTTCCAGAACTTCGCAAAGGATTTGCAGAATGGTATGCCCGTTGGTTTGGCGTAACGCTGGATCCGAATACGGAGATTCAGCCACTAATTGGCTCCAAGGAAGGAGTGTTGCATGTTTCCATGGCTTTTCTGAATCCAGGTGACGGCGTATTGGTGCCAAATCCCGGTTATCCCACTTATTTAGCCGTCAGCAATTTGGTACAAGCAGATATTCACGAGTATTGCCTCGATGAAAACAACGGCTGGCAACCAGATTTTGAAGCTCTTGAAGCTATGGATCTTTCCAACGTGAAGCTCATGTGGGTCAATTACCCCAATATGCCGACTGGAGGAAGAGCCAGCAAAGAACTGTTTGAAAAGTTGGTTGATTTTGGCAAGCGTCACAACATTGTCATATGCAACGACAATCCCTATAGTTTCATACTCAGCACCGAATACCTCAGCATTCTGAGCGTACCGGGTGCAAAAGAGATATGCATCGAACTCAATTCGATGAGCAAATCACACAATATGCCGGGTTGGCGTATCGGTATGATTGCCACAAATCCAACCTTTTTGCAATGGATTGTCAAAGTAAAAAGCAATGTGGATTCCGGTCAGTTCCGTCCTATGCTAAAAGCTGCGGTCAACGCGCTGAAGGCAGGTTCTGAATGGTATGAGAGCATGAATAAGGTGTACAAAAGTCGCCGCATTGTAGCTGAAGCTATTTTGCAGGAACTGGGATGCACCTGGGATCCCAAACAATCAGGCATGTTCCTTTGGGGGCGTGTTCCTGAATCATGTTCAGGAGCGGCAGATATTGCCGACAATGTACTGTACAATGCCAACGTATTTATCACCCCCGGCTTTATTTTCGGCAGCAGGGGCGAACGCTACCTCCGATTGTCACTTTGTTGCACGGAGGAAAAACTAGCCGAAGCACTTTTAAGAATTAAGAAATTAAATAAATAAGGAATATGGAAAAGATGGAATTTGAATCAATATTACTACCAGGTGTGGATGCAAAACGCCCCATAGTAATTGCAGGTCCCTGTAGTGCAGAAACAGAAGAACAAGTGATGACCACTGCCAAACAACTGGCAGAAAGAGGTATTAAAATATATCGTGCCGGTATCTGGAAACCACGTACCCGTCCGGGAGCTTTCGAAGGTGTTGGATCTGAAGGCCTGAAATGGCTGCAAAGGGTTCAAAAAGAAACCGGTATGTATACAGCTACTGAGGTAGCAACGGCCAAACATGTGTCCGAAGCCATTAAATACGGTGTCGATTTGCTTTGGATCGGTGCCCGCACGTCAGCCAACCCTTTTGCAATGCAGGAAATTGCGGATGCACTGGAAGGTTGCGATAAACCGGTTTTAATTAAAAACCCGGTCAACCCGGATCTGGATTTATGGATAGGTGCCATTGAAAGGCTCTATCAGGCTGGTATCCGAAAACTAGGTGTTATTCACCGTGGTTTCAGCTCCTCCGATAAAAAGATTTATCGCAATGCACCACAATGGCACATACCTATAGAATTGCGCAGACGTTTCCCCAATCTGCCTATGTTTTGTGATCCAAGTCACATTGGAGGAAAACGTGAACTGATTGCTTCCATTTCGCAACAATCCATGGATATGAATTTCGATGGTTTGATCATTGAATCACATTGCGATCCGGATTGTGCATGGAGTGACAAAGATCAACAGGTAACGCCTGCTATTTTGGATTACATCCTTAATCTGCTCGTTATTCGCGATGGTCAGCAAAGCACAGAAAATCTGAGTGAACTTCGCAAGCAAATTGATGAAATTGACGATCAACTGGTGGAAACGATTTCCAAACGTATGCGCATTTCCAGAGAAATCGGGGTGTTCAAGAAGGAGCATAATATGCAGGTATTGCAGGCTAGCAGGTATAGTGAGATATTGGAGGAGCGGATTAAGCAGGCGGTGAAGTTTGGGATTGATGGGGATTGTATGCAGAAGATCCTCGAGGCCATCCATGAGGAATCAGTTCGCCAACAAATAGAAATAATTAACGAACAGTAATCTAAATAGGAAGCGAATTTCGGCGTTGCAGAACAATTTTCCGTCTTCACGTACCAAAGTACGCTGCGGGTGAAAATTGGTCTGCGCCTTGAACTTCACTCCCTATTTAAATTACTGCAAGTGGGGATGCCGGGGAGTTTTAAGAAAGATAAAAAAAAGAAGAAAATGAAGATATTGATCATTGGGGCTGGGAAGATGGGTCGGTTTTTTGCGGATGTGCTGAGTTTTAACCATGAGGTTTGTTTGTACGATGTGGATCCGAAGCAGATGAAGTTTGTGTACAATGCAGTCAGGACGACGGATTTGGAGGAGGTTCGGGATTTTGAACCGGAGCTGATGATTAATTCGGTGACGATTAAGTATACGATTGAGGCTTTTGAAAGTGTCATCCCGTATTTGCCCAAGAATTGTATTTTGTCGGATATTGCATCGGTTAAAACGGGTTTAAAGGAATTCTATGCGAAGAGTGGCTTTCGGTTTGTTTCGTCGCATCCGATGTTTGGCCCTACTTTTGCCAGTCTGAGTGATTTGAGCACGCAAAGTGCCATCATTATCAAGGAATCTGACTTTTTGGGCAAGGCTTTTTTTAAGGATTTGTACGGTTCGCTCAAATTGAAAATTTTTGAATATACGTTCGAAAAGCACGATCAGACAACGGCTTATTCGCTTTCCATTCCGTTTGCCTCAACCTTGGTTTTCGGGTCGGTGATGCGTCATCAGGAGGCACCCGGTACTACTTTTAAACGCCATTTGCAGATAGCTCAGGGCCTGATGTCGGAAGAAGATTACTTGCTTCAGGAAATTCTTTTCAATCCTTTTGCAACGAAGCAAATTGAGAATATCATGGGCAAACTGAGCGAGCTTCATGAAATTATCAAAGAAAAAGACGCCGATAAAATGCAGGAATTTTTGAAAGCGGTACGAAAGAATATTTCCTGATACCCGATTCAACTGGGCTTTAAGGAAACTTCTTTCGTACAGCTTTTCTTTCTTTAACGTTTAATCAGAAACAAATCCGAAACGGATACTTTACGTCGCTCTATTCCTGGACCTGAAAAGTCCAGATTTAAGCCTGAACCACCAACTCCCTGGTAATATTCCAGAAGAATGGAATGTTGTCCTTTGGATAAATTCACGGTGGCCGATTTTTCGACCATACCGTGTTCATAGTCGTTATCGATAAGCCTTTTTCCATCAAGAGTCAACCTGCTGCCGTCGTCGGAAGTCAGGAAAAAGGTATAATCTCCTGGATTAGCGATTTGAAGCATCGACTCGAGTTTCAGACTGAAATGAAGTACGCGGCGAGCCAATTTATTTATGTCCAGACTGGCTGTTTTACCTGTAACTACGGGAGTGATTGCCGAAAAATCAGGAATCCGGGTCCAGTCTCCTTCGTAAAGGGCATAATTGTAACCATTTAAACTGGCATCGTATATTTCAATTTTCGATCGGGTACCGTAAGACGGGAGCATCCCATTTTTAAAAGTACCGGCCACCAGATCGGAGGATTTATACAGCATAAAAGGTGCTGAATAGAGCTGTGATGTCTCAGAAGGTTCCGATCCGTCCGTTGTATAACGAATTTCAGCGCCGGGTGTTGTACCTGACAGCTTAACCTGAACCGGTGATGCGGAGATAGTATCCCCAGGTTCAATAAATGGCGTGGAAACGGTAGGTATTTCCGGATCCTGATACTTAAAGCGCTTGGAGGTGAACGCGTAATTTCCGGACCCGATTTCGAAAACAGCCCTGTCCTTTTCCAGGCGCAGAAATTTCACACCTTCTGATTTATCTGCTGACACTCCACTTTCCAGCACATCTACCGCAGAAAGTGCAGGAACAAATACAGTGGCGGTACAGTTGGCCGGAACGGTGATATCCCAATTGAACGTATTACCATCAATTTTCCAACTGCTGGATATTATTCCGTGCACCGTTTGGTGACTGGCCTTTACAAAACTGAGATCTTTGAGCATTACTGGATTCATTCGGATGCGACTAAATCCGGGTTGTTCAGGTTCGGGTTGAATGCCTGCCAGATTTTCGTAGTACCAAGTGATGAGGTCACCCAGAAGCATCACGTGGTTGCCTGAATTCATGGAAGGTTCGGCCGTATTGCCGTTCCACAATTCCCAGATGGTGGTGGCTCCGTTTTTGACCATGTAGCCCAGACTTGGATAGTCTGTATTGGTGGACAATTGGTAGGCGATGTCTGGTCGGTTAAACTCAGTCAATACCCGGTTGATCCATTGAGCACCGATGATGCCAGTACTGGTATGGCCTCTGAAGTCGCCCATGGTTTTGCGCACGATTTGATCGAATACCTGCTGGCGATTAGCCTCGGGAACCAAGCCAAAGGCCAGGGACAAGAGGTTGGCAGTTGCTGTGTTGTTGGAATACTGATTTTTATCCTTAAGGAAAAATTTATCGTTGTAGGCTTGGTTAACCAGTGTAGCCGTCCTGGTGAATTCGTCGGCATCGGCCTCTTTTTGGAACATTTTGGCGTACTTAGCCATGGTTTTGAGTAGATCGTAGTAAAAAGACGTGCCTAGGAGTTCACCCTGGGTTTTACGATCCGCTGCCTGGGAATGAATCAGCATCGGCGATTCGGGGGGCATACACCAGTCGCCGTAAGAATCGCGGATCAGGATGCCGTCTTTCAGATAGTTCGTCTTCATGTAGTCCATCCATTTCTTCATAGACGCGTAGTGTTTTCGCATGGGTTCCAGGTTGCCGAACTGCTGGTGGAGCATATCAGCAATGACGATGTAAGCAGCTGGCCAAGTCACGTCCTCGTTGTATATTTTCCAGTAGGTAGGTGCCACCCCTGGAAGGGTACCGTTTTCCAGTTGTGAATCCTCAATATCCTGCAACCATTTGGCATACAGGTTGGCATTGTCAAAGATGTAGCTTTCACCCTTGGAGCCAACAGCCCTGTCGCCCAACCAACCCTGACGCTCGTCGCGCTGCGGACAGTCGGTGGGAATGCTCCGGTAATTACCCCGGATGCCCCAGTAGGCATTTTGGTAAATGGCATTGATGGTGGTGTTGGAGGTTTCAAAGCGGCCTGTAGTCTGCATGGCGTCGTAAACCACCCTTCCGGTAAAGTTATCCAAAGCGGGTTTGCCAGAATAGCCCTTTATTTCCACATACCGGAAACCGTGATAGGTAAAACGGGGTTCGAAAGTTTCAGTCCCTACTCCTTTCAACGTATAATTGTCTGTAACTTTGGCACTTCTTAGATTGTCCAGGTAAAGACTCCCGTCTGGCAGAAGTGTTTCTGCAAAGCGCATGGAAACCGTCTGGCCTCTTTTTCCCTGAACGTTCATCCGGATCCAGCCTACCAAGTTCTGTCCCATATCCATAATGTAAGTGCCAGGTGTAATCTCTTTGATGGACACGGGCTTCAGGTCTTCCATAACCCGAATAGGTTCCATCATCTGGGCACAAAGAACAGGAGATGGTTTGGCCACCAGTTCGGGTTGCATCCATTTAGAATCGTCAAAACCTGGTTTGTCCCAGCCTTCCATTTCTTTCGTTGCATCGTAATGCTCCCCATCGTATTCGTTGTTTGCCACAACAGGGCCATCTGTTGTCAGTTTCCAGGTCTCATCAGAAATCAGTGTTCGTTTGGTTCCATCCTCCATTTCCAGTTCCAGTTGAAAGAGTAACTTTGGAAAACCGTAGGTCGTTGTAGTGGCTGCCTGGGTGATGCGAGGGGCAAAATACCGACCGTTACCCAATAGTACACCAAAGGCATTTGTACCCTTATGCAGTAGATTTGTCAGATCAAAAGTCATGTAATAAGCCCGCTTGGGGTATTCGGACAATGCCGGTGCCAAAACCTGGTCGCCTACTTTTTCTCCGTTCAGATGCAGTTCGAACAAGCCCATTCCACAGATGTAGGCGGTGGCTCTCCTGACTTTACCAGACACAATAAATTCTTTGCGAAGGTTACGTGCAGACAATGGGCGGAATTCAATAGAAGGATCATCTTTGCCTACAGCCTTGTCCAGTCCAATCCACTTGGCTTTCCAGTCGGAAGCGTTCTGCAAACCTACAGACCAAAGGGCGGTATTGCTCCACGCTGATTCCTTGCCATCCTTGTCCCAGACTTTGACTTTCCAGTAACACGCACTCCCTGTTCCGAGAGGCTTTCCTGCATAAACAATGTTCAGGTTCTCACCGGAACTGATTTTTTTGGAATCCCACAAATCTCCTTTTCCGCTCTCCAGCTTTTTCTTGCTGCTGGCTACCAAAATGCGGTAGGCTGTTTGTTTTTCACCCCGCAGTGATGACTCAAGCATCCAGCTCAGGTGAGGTGAAAACATTTCGATACCCAGAGGGTCAGTCAGGTGTTCACATTTCAGTGTAGTGGCACGAATGGCCTGTGCTGAAAGGGTTCTATTGAAAAAGAAGAGGCTAAAAACGATCAGTATCCAGGTACTGGTCGTGGTGGAAATGTTTTTCATAGGTTCGTTTGGGTTCGTGTTTTCTTGTCTTGTTCGGCTGATGCGACAAACTTTACCTGATGATAAGGCTTTGTATTTAACATCAACTTGCAAAAGAAACAAATTTTACGCTCTTTGTCTTTCACTTTTTGATTTAATAGATGTACAATTTGATTTATTGCAGGATATTGAAAGAAAAAAAGCCAGAATTCCACTTTCTGTGAAAAATCTGACTTTAATACGATGTTGCAAAAAATGCAAAAATGGGTGTCTCTATCTGTTTAGAAGAAAATCTTTGAAACTTTCAAAATCCTTACCCATCTGAATCGATAATTTTTCCCCTTTCATAAATGCCTGAAGCTTTTCTGGTATCTCTACCTTAGCACCGATGATACTTTCCACGGTATCCTTAAACTTGGCCGGATGAGCCGTTTCAAAAAATACACCGGTTTGACCGGACTTGATTTGTTCATGAAGTGCACGGTAACCACAAGCGCCATGGGGATCAAGCAGATAACCAGTTTCGGTGTATACATTCTTCAAAGTCTCGGAAATCTGAGCATCGTTGTAACGTGCACCACTGATTTCGGCACAAATAGCCTCGTGGGAATGATCGTACAAATCCAGAATACGTGCAAAATTGCTGGGGTCTCCTACATCCATGGCATTAGCAATAGTTGATACAGAAGGCCTTGGCTTATATTCACCCGTTTTCAGGTATTCAAAGAAAATATCGTTGCGGTTGTTGGAAGCAATAAAATGCTGAATAGGCAAACCCATTTTTTTGGCAAAAAGTCCGGCCGTGATGTTTCCAAAATTTCCACTGGGTACACAAACCACCATATTGTCGGCCTTTCCCATTTTTTTCAATTGAGCATAGGCGTAAAAATAGTAGAATGCCTGTGGCAGAAATCTGGCCACATTGATGGAATTGGCCGAAGTCAGTTCCATATGTGCCTTAAGTTCCGCATCCATAAAGCAGGATTTCACCAATGCCTGACAATCGTCAAACGTTCCGTCCACCTCAATGGCTGTGATGTTTTGCCCCAGTGTCGTGAATTGTTTTTCCTGAATATCGCTCACTAAACCTTTGGGATATAAGACATAAACTTTTATGCCATCAACACCTAAAAAGCCATTAGCTACTGCACTTCCCGTATCTCCGGAAGTGGCAACCAGAACGTTTACTTCTTTCTGACCTTGTTTTTTAATAAAATAAGCCAGCAAACGAGCCATGAAACGACCTCCTACATCCTTAAATGCGGACGTCGGACCGTGAAACAATTCCAGGCTGTAGATATTTTCCTTTACTTTTACCAGAGGCGTATCAAAGCTCAGGGTATCAAACACGATTTGTTTCAGTGTTTCCGGTTCAATGTCCTCTCCGAAAAAGGCATCAGCAACTCGGTAGGACATTTCCTGAAAACTGAGTGTTTCAATTTCATCAAAAAAAGAAGCTGGTAAAACGGGTATGCGTTCGGGCATATACAAACCCCTGTCGCCTGCCAGGCCGTCAACGACTGCTTTTTGAAGGGATACCGGGGAAACAATTTTATTGGTGCTGTAAAATTTCATAGGAAAAATGTTTTAATTTTAGTCAAACATTGCTTTTACAAATTCGTTGCCTTTTAAAAGTCCGTAAGAACCTTTTAGCACCGAAAATTCGTCGTAAATCCTTACTTCATCGGGCGTTTGACCCGGTTTGTATAGTAAAAATGGAATGGCTTCACGGACATGAGTTTTCGTGCGGCAATACGTCGGATGATCTGGCAAAACGGCAATAGCCACCGGTTCGTCCCAATTTTTGACCTCTTCGAAAATAGGGCCGATAATGCGTTTATCCAGATATTCGATGGTACGAATTTTCAGTTCCACATTGCCTTCATGCCCTGCTTCATCGGAAGCTTCCACATGCAAAAACACAAAATCCTTCTGTCGTAATTCTTCAATGGCAGCAGCAGCCTTACCTTCGTAATTGGTATCGTACAGTCCAGTTGCTCCTTCCACTTCAATAGATTCAAGTCCTGCATAAATGCCAATACCTTTAATCAAATCTACGGCTGAAATGACACTGCCTGTCTTTATTTTTGGAAATTGTTCCATCAAGGTCTTCATCGTCGGCTTGTAGCCGGGAGACCAGGGCCAGATGCTGTTGGCCGGATCTTTACCCGCTGCTATCCGCTTGAGATTGACCGGATGATTGGCAAGTAATTCCTGCGAGCGAAGTATCAATCGGTTCAATTCATCGGCTGTAGCCTGAGCATCAGGCACCAATGCCTCGATCATGACCTCCTTAAAATGGGTACCTGGAACATCGTGAGGTGGGGTACAATTCAGATTCTTATTTCCCCCTTTCATTACCAATAGATGGCGATAGGAAATGCCTTCATGAAATTTCACCATATCCGAACCCATCTCCTTTTCCAGAAACCGAATAAGCTCACCGGCTTCTTCGTTGGAAATATGCCCGGCCGAATGATTTTTGATCAGCCCATTTTGAATGCAGATGATATTGCACCGCATGGCCATTTCGTCAGGCAAAATCTTCACCCCCATACTGGCAGCTTCCAGAGAACCCCGACCTTCAAATTCACTTCGAACATCGTACCCCAGTAAGCTTAAATTGGCTATTTCGCTCCCTGGTAAAAAACCTTCGGGAACCGTTTCCAGCTGACCGCAACAGCCCATTGCAGCCAGCTTATCCATATAAGGAATGTCAGCAGCCTGCAAAGGCGTCTTACCGCCCAAAGCAGCAATCGCCTCATCCGCCATCCCATCCCCCAGAACAATAATATATTTCATAAAATTCTTTCTTTAATTATCTTAGGCAAAAACCCCACCAGAAATTTCAAAATAGAGTGAAGTTCAAGGCGCAGTGCGTGCGTCATACCGGAGCGTACTTTTCGTACGTGAGGATTGACAATCGCACTGCAACGCCGAAATTCGCTCTAGTTTAAATTTCTATCTAATGTTGGCGATGCTGATGATGTCGGCGAATACGCCGGCCGCCGTCACACTCGCACCCGCACCATACCCCTTAATCATCATCGGATACTGCAAATACCGCTCCGTAGTAATCTGAATAATATTATTACTACCCTCCAAATCGTAAAAAGGATGAGAAGATCCAACTTCCTGCAAACCAACCGAGCAAACATTGTTTTCCATTTTTGCAACAAATCGCCAACGCTTGGATTCACTTTCCAACACCTTACGTTTTGCCTCAAATGCAGCATCCATTTCACCAATCGTAGCCCAGAAATCATCTAAAGATCCTTCGAAATATTTATCCGGTACAAAAAGATTTTTAACAACGTCTTCCTGCTCCACTTTGTATCCGGCTTCACGGGCCAGAATAACCAGTTTGCGGATTACATCCTTGCCACTGAGGTCAATACGAGGATCTGGTTCGGAATAACGAGCTTCCTGAGCCATTTTGATGGACTTGCTCAAAGGTATATCGGCACTGATGGTGTTGAAGATGAAATTCAGCGTACCAGAAAGCACAGCTTCCAGTTTCAAAATCCGGTCACCCGAATTGATCAGGTTATTAATGGTGTTAATAATGGGCAAACCCGCTCCCACATTGGTTTCAAACAAATATTTGATGCCTTTTTTGCGAGCCAGATTCTTCAAACCTACATAGTTTTCATACGAAGAAGATGCAGCTATTTTATTGGCTGCCACTACAGAAACGTTGTTTTCCAACAAATCCTGATACAGTGTTGCTATTTGCGGGCTTGCTGTACAATCCACAAATACCGAATTGAAAATATTCATCTTAATGATTTCGTTCTTCAGCAATTCGGGAGTTGTAGCCTGACCTTGTTTTTGCAGCAAATCCTGATAGTTGTCCAGATCAATGCCATCGCGGTTAAAAATCGCTTTATCGATATCGGCAATACCTACTACGTTAAGTTTCAGCGCATTCTGAGCCATCAATAAAGGTTGTTGCATTTTGATTTGATCCAACAAGCTGCCTCCTACCGTGCCAATACCAGTGAGAAATATATTCAACACCTGATAATCAGAAAGGAAGAAGGAATCGTGAATAACGTTCAAAGCTTTACGCAGATGGGATGTATTGGTAACAAAAGATATATTTGTTTCGGAAGCACCCTGTGCACAGGCAATCACATTGATACCATTGCGACCCAGCGTTCCAAAAAGTTTACCGGCAATACCCGGTGTACGTTTCATATTTTCTCCAACAATAGCAACAGTGGCCAGATCATTTTCGGCAAAAATCTGATTGATTTCACCCATTTCTATCTCCGACTTAAATTCACGTTGCAATACCCGGACAGATTCATCTGCATCGGCAGCACGAACACCAATGGAAGTTGTATTTTCTGACGAAGCTTGTGAAACCAGAAACACACTGACTCCGGCTTTAGCCAAAGCCTTGAATATACGGTAATTCACCCCAATCACCCCAACCATACCCAAACCTTGAATGGTTATCAGACTGGTATCACTGATGGATGAAATACCTTTGATGGATTTCCCTTCACCACTTTCCTTGTCTTTGGAAATCAAAGTACCTGGAGCTTCGGGGTTGAAGGTATTTTTAATGAGTATCGGAATATTCTTATGATAAACAGGGAAAATGGTTGGCGGATAAATCACCTTGGCACCAAAATTGGACAATTCCATGGCTTCCACATAGCTCAGTCTTTTAATGACATAAGCATTGTTGATAACACGAGGATCGGCCGTCATAAAGCCATCCACATCCGTCCATATTTCCAGGATGGAAGCATCCAGCACTGCAGCCATGATGGCTGATGTATAATCGGAGCCACCACGACCCAGATTGGTAATTTCACCGGTACGGGAACTGCTGGAAATAAAACCGCCCATAACAGAAACTGCAGGCAAATCAGTGAATTCTTCCAGAATTTTCCTGGAGGTCAGCTCATAGTTGAGAATGTTTTTACCGTAAACATCGTCCGTTTTAATATATTGGCGTGCATCAAAATGTGCAGCGTCGAGAAATCTACTAATCATATAGGAAGAGATACGCTCCCCATAGCTTAAAATGGCGTTGGACGTTTTTTCAGAAAAATCCTGAATCAGGGAAACACCTTTAAAAATATTTGCCAGCTCGTCCAACATTCGATCCACTCCATTTTGAACTTCAACGAGGTTTTTACCCTTTAGGATACCCTGCAGGATTTCATTGTGTTTGTTACGGATGGTCTGGAACTCGACCTGATAGTCTTCATTGCCTGCTGCAGCTAATTTGGATGTTTTGATCAATAAATCGGTTATCCCACCAACGGCAGAAACAACTACAATGACAGGCTCGTCAGCCGAATCTACAATTTTCTTGATCGTGAGAATGCCGTTCACGGAACCTACGGACGTTCCGCCGAATTTCATTACTTTCATAAATGGTTGTATTTGAATTTGAATAACAGGAGTACGTCAAACCTACAAATGTTTCAAGTGCTGGAGCACCATAATCCTGAATGAATAAAAAAAATGTTTTAGAAAAATGCCGCTAAGGCGATGACTCCTGGTACACACCGATACCCCTCTGCCAAACTGTGGAAGAAATTTATACCCCCCAAGGGGTCAATGTAGTTCGTATGTATTTGTAATACAGCATACGGGTGTTTGTTATGTTAGAATACTGCAAATATAAATATTTTTTGTCGGAATCCGAAAATTTACGGCCGATTTCCTCAAATTGTTTATTTTACATCCACTAGCAATCACTTAAAAATCAAAGGCACAAACTCCGATAAATAGGCTCGCCAGTTGGACCAGGTGTGTCCTCCATCAGTCTCCCGATAGATATAAGGCATTTTTATTGAATCCAGTTTAGAGCGGTAATCCTTTACACCCTTGTACAGGAAATCAGTGTTTCCGATGCCTATCCAATACAGTTTATACCCATTTTCAAGCTGTTGCTTCAGAGACCCGTCGAAATTCGCATAAACTTTTGAATCCATTCTTGGGTCAGGCATAATGGCAGGTGAAAAGAGTCCGATGTAATCGAACGTATTGGGGTAATATCTCGAAATATGCAAGGAATGAAACCCTCCCATGGAAAGACCAGCGATGGCACGACTGGATTTTTTAGGGATGGTCCGGTAATTGGCATCCATAAAATGGACTATTTCAGTAAAAGTTTCTTCCATCTTTCCATCCATCGTATGTGGAAAACGGGGACCGGGTTGCATCAGCCCAATACTTGACTGACCCAACGCAGCTTCCTGAGAAACATTGCCGTTGGGCATCACCACAATCATTGGTTTTGCTTTGCCCTGAGCGATGAGGTTATCAAGTATTTGAATGGCATTACCCAATGATATCCAGGCCTCTTCGTCGCCTCCCATACCGTGCAGCAAATAAAGTACCGGATATTTTTCCACAGAGGTTTCATATCCTGCCGGAGTATAAATGGAGATTCTGCGGGACATTCCATTGCCTGGTGAATCATACCATCTGCGGGTAACTGAACCGTGAGGTACCTGATTAACCTTGTAGAAATCGCCATTGCCTCCGCCAATAATAAACATGTTTGAAATGTTGTCCCCATCCTTATACTGATACATATTTTTGGGATCAGCACATTTCATGCCATCGACGTAAAAGGAATAATAATACAGGTCAGAATTTAAAGCCGGAGATTTATACGTCCAAAATCCTTTTTCATCCTTAATCATATTTACCGTACCAGGTGTCCAACCTACGCTTGGCATCCAGGGGCCTGAGAGTTTCACCTCTTTTGCGTTGGGAGCAAACAGGCGAAAAGTCACAGAATTATCGGGATTTATTTCTGGTGTTGAATTCTCTTTGTTGTTCCATATAGCTTCCTGTGCTTTATTGGTGGAAACAGCCAATGTGAAAATGGCGAGTATGGTCAGTAGTGTATTTTTCATTTTAACCGATTCATTTTTAAATAGGCGTACAATGTAAAAAAATAATTTTGAATAGAATAAGAATGAATCAAAAAGCATCTTATATTTAAGTCGTTAAACTGAGTGTGCTTTCACCTTTTATTTTTTTGAAAAATCATGGAAAAAATTGACAGAAAGCCAGCCGTTGCGGGACAATTCTATCCAGCTGGTCCAGAAAAACTGCATCAGGAGTTGATTAAGCTTTTTGCAGAAGCTGCTCCAAAAAAGTATCAACACGTTCGGGCCATTATCAGTCCACATGCCGGTTATGTTTTTTCCGGAAATGTGGCAGCGTCGGCTTTTAACCAGATTGATGAGAAAAAGAATTACAAGCATGTGTTTATCCTGGCATCATCGCATCAAACACCATTTGATGGAGCAGCGATATACAGTGATGGTGACTTTTTGATGCCTTATGGAAAAGAACGGGTGGATATTGATTTTGGTCGTCAATTGGTAGAGCAATTTCCAACAATTTTTACTGCAAACAGAAACCCACACCAAAGAGAGCATAGCCTGGAAGTGCAACTTCCCTTTCTGAATTTCGTACTTAAAACAAATTATAGCATAGTGCCCATCATTCTTGGTACTTCCAATCCGTTAGTCTGCAAGGAAATTGCCAATGCCCTGAAGCCCTGGTTTAATGTCATTAAGTTAAGGATATAACTAATTGAATATCAATATAATAACTTGTTTTATTGAGATATAATTAGTATATTTACTTGATAATCAAATACTTAATATCATGCAAAAAAACGTCTGAATTAA